>OCTX014530973.1_pt1 | contig 122320 bp, 101 predicted proteins | sample 1539691 | NCBI WGS metagenome assembly OCTX01 (sample SAMN02144231, study PRJEB22623) | gut metagenome | biome: sheep rumen | host: Ovis aries | place: New Zealand
CGGACACAGGCATTTATGTCGCGAGACCTGGAGTCCCAGCCGCTCTGCGACCCCCTCAATAGGCAGGTCGCGGAGCTGTTGTAATTCAAACTTTTCCATTCAGATACTTCTTTGTTTTAGTGTAAAGACCGGTTTGTTCATTCAAGGTTATCAATCCACGATGCACCCATACACGCAATTGGCGCTTGGTTGCGCTACCTGTAGGTTTACCCATGCTCTGACGAAGCGCTTCCAACTGATTTTCGGTAAACGAATCACTCCTGATGTCGTCGAGCATGTTGGCAGGTGCGGCTTTCGAGGCTTCTGCCGTACTTGTGTCGCCCTCTTTCAGCATATCGCCCAGCACCTGGTACTTACTCCACATGTCGTGCCATACCAGCCACTCAACAACGTCGCCCATAGCGCGAGTCCATGTCATGTTGTTCAGCGCCCACATTATGCAACCGGCTTTCCATGCTGAAATCAAACTTCTCTTGCCCATATCCCACAGGCTGTCGTTATCGGTTAGGTCACCCATTTCCGCAATATCGTTTGCCAGACGCTCAACGAGTTTGTTCAGCGGACGTATAACATGGCGACCCTTGCAATTCTCCAGGCGACTCAAATACTCATCCAGCCTCTCGTAAAAATCATCGCTGAACTTACCTATGCGAGGAATCTTTCCGTCGCGGTTACCGCGAGCCTTATAGGAAAAGACCATACGTCCCAGCGTACCGTCAAACAGGTTGTACTTGAAGAACTGGCGCACACGGACAGGAGTCGTACTAATCGTCAGGTTAGTTCTCAACAATGCCGATCCCGTAATACCGTCAACCGTAGCACGCAAGGCATTGTACACCTCTCTGTCCCACATGAGGCGCAGCATCTGTGTTACCTGCTTGTGCGAACCACAAAGGTTGTCGAGCTGTTCAATTTCCTTCATGTCGATGTAAGTAGTCAGTCCACCACGTTCCTGACAAGCCATCTGAGCCTTCAGATAGCCTGGTTTCGAACAGTCGGCAGGCAGGAATCTCAGCAACGGGAACACCTCTTCGGGACGCTCCCTGGATTGGGAACGCTTCTTGTAGGTTTTCTGATACTGCAGATACTTCTTCAGCTCCTCAGCATCGTCCCGGCGGAAGTCGCGGTTACAGGCTTCTACCAGCAAGCCCAACTGACCCTTGTTTCCGGCGCTGTCGGCTATCAAAGCGGCCTGCTGACCGCACATTTCCAACCATTGCCCCGAGGGATATTGAAATTCCGCCTGGCTGATTTTGGTGCCTAATACAGGAGGAAGCATAGGTAAAAGTGGCGCATTCATATCCTGACTCGTCTGTGAGAGTAGCAATTTGAAACACTCTATGCCCTTGCCAAGGTTTGGCATAACGGGTGCTGTTGACTTTGTAATATCGTACTTCATACTGATAATCAATTATTTACGTTAATTTTACCATGGGCCTGCGTTTCGCGTTTCAGCGTTTCAGCAGGGGGGTATGTTGGGTGTTCAAGCTCCTATATTTACATATAACTAACTTATTATTAGATAGTTATAAACTTTAATAGAGAGTGTATAATACCATCATATGTACCCGAAACGCTGAAACGCTGAAACGCTTCAGCCGTTCATTAAACTATTCCTCTACAAGGCAAGCCACAACGAGTAATTCCTCCGCAGCCTCGCGGCAAAAGTTTTGAAACGAGAAATCCTTGGTGTAACTTGGACGGTTGAACGTTGGATACAGCGTACCGTTGTCTTTGCGGTTCACGTTAATGCGCTTGCCCAAGTAAACATGCGGATTGCGTTGTTCTGCCATCCTCCTCTTGATGGCGTTCTCGACGGCGATGTAGTGATAATCGTCATCACGTGTGAGAATACAGTTAATGGATCCGCCCACGGGTATACGCCCAGGCTTGCGGGTGAAAAGTTTGAGATCAACGCCCAACTCCGTGTTAGGGTGGAAGCGGTTGCGGTAAGCAACTGCCAAAGGTTCGCTACTGTTCTCCAAGTAGTCATGCAGGATTTCCCCTGCTGTGCGTGGGTCGTACTGTGCTTCATACCCTACGCGAGTACTTTTTATATTTTTCATATTGCTTCGGGCAGTTATTCTTGCCCTCAGCAATGGGGTGGAGAAGCCTGATTTCGTTATCAAATTCTTGAAAAATGATAACAAAAATGTGATAACAAAAAAATGATAACAAAAAAAACGAGACTCCATATAACTAATGGACTCTCGGCACATTATTTTTTTTGACCGTGATAACAGGTTTTATAACAAACCTAATCGAATTTACGATTCAAATCTTTGATAATATGCATATCATTGGCAAATACGGCTTGCATAGTTGCCTTGTAGGTATCATCATAACTCTCTTCTTCACTTTTTTGTGGTAGGGGTAATGGCTTGTTGTAGTCAAGTAAGTCTATGACCCATTGAATACGTTCTGTGTTTTCTGCATCTACTCTTCCTTTATTGTTGTCTGGAGTTCGCTTAAATTGGTTCGTTACAATAGATCTTGCTGACGCACCTGTCACTTTGCTCATATAATGCTGTGACAGGAGACGCTTAATTAAGTCGGTCAAGATAGCAACAGTCGCAGACTGATGCCAAACCAAATTGCAGTTGCGTTCCAATCCACTAAAGAAAGATTGAAAATCGTCAGCATTCTGAGGTTCTTCAATCCATTTCCAACCCACCATCATTCGCATTACGGCATCTATGCGTTTAACCCTCATTTTCGTATCAGGACAATTGTATTTCAAGGTATAACATTTTACCGCTTTCTTCTTTTGGGATTCTTTTATGCCGTCATTCTTGTTCGGATGGAATATCAAGTCAATTTCCTTGGTCAAACTTTGTGGTGACACAAAGTATTCTGCCATCCAAGTCATCATTTCATCTGTATGCTTATTAACCGCCTCACGTAGTCTCTGCTCTATGTTCAAACATTCCTTCAACCCATAAAAAATACAGATGCAATCATGAAGCGTTCTTTGAAGAGTACCACGATAATGAGAATAATTGACGGCCTCCACGCCATACATCACCATATAAAATAACATGGCAACTCCAGCCCTTGTATCGTCTTTGTCTCCAACAGTTTGATCTTGGTTGCGATATTGGTTGTACTTCTCCGTCCACAGGCTGTGGCATTGCTCAGTTGATTTATCACCAGTTTGTATAATGCTATCCAAAGTCAACGAAGCATCAACGAACAATTGTTCTGGAGTCATGACCATTGTAGGATACAACTTCAGAAACTCATCAAATACCGTTTTACACAACTTGTAGTAAGGGTGTTCGCGAAAATGATCCTTTAATTTATTCCCTTGGTTTTGTTGGTATCGTTTCGCCATCTTTTCCTTCTTTTACTTTCTCAAACACTTCATCCAGCCATGTCTTTAAATCGAAATCGCTGGTAACAATATCAGGGGTGATAAAATCCTTGAAATAACTGATGACCAAATCGTTCATGGGGTACTTGGCTACGACACCCTCTCTACACGAATATTCGCCATAATCTTTAAATTTGACAACTAAATCAAAGGCATTATCCGCAGAATACGCAACAACTGTCGATAGTTGTTTCAACTTTTCGTTATCAACCTTAGGCCCCATGTTCATCGTAGTGACACCGCTTAAAGCTCCATAGACTTCAAGTATTTGGGAATACATATTCATTTGCTCCGTCATAGATTTGGGTATTCTGGCAGTAGGAGTACGTTTCACGTTGACATACTGGAAAGTGAACGATTCAATTACATCGCCATGATCAATTGTACGTTGGTCGATGAACTTCTCAAAGTTTTTTCTTTCTGTTTTCTCATTAAGCGTTGTGCTAATACCCATACTTTCAGATAACTTGTCGTTAAAGAATTTTTCAAGGCAATATCTTATGGTGACCGTTTTGCTGTCCCATGCAGAGGTCTTCTCTATGGCAAGTTGGCATTTCCCATCACGATAGTCAATTACAACATAGCCAAACGGATAACTTGACGTTGAAACACCTATACAATCCTTGACTTCATTACCCGTGTTTTCAGGCAGGTCATATATGGTATAGTTCTCCTTGTTGTGTATTCGAATCAAGGCAATGCCATCCTCGTTTCGCAAAACACAATTTGGCACATGTTCCTTACCATCACCTTGTCTGGTGCGGGTCAGGTCAAGTTCATTACCCACCCCACCAATAATTTTGCCCAAGTAGTAGTTGGGATATTTATCCACGGGCTTGCTCACCTCAACAGGACTGAACAAATCTAATTGCCGAGACACCGTTAAGCCGATGTTGTGTATGATGTAGTCGCTCATCTATTCTAGAATTTTACCGAATATGAGCGCAAATATAACCAATAATCGGCATAAAAGTGAATAAAACGCTAAAAAAATGAAAAAGCTTGCCGTTTTCAATCTACCCTTCCAAAAAATGCCTATATTTGTATTCAAAATTCATTTAATACAGTTCAATATGGAACGTAACATTAATCGCATCAAAGTAGTATTGGTTGATAAGCTCAAGACGAACAAGTGGCTTGCCGAACAATTGAATGTAGCTCCGACCACCGTCAGCAAATGGTGTACAAACGCGGCACAGCCACCCCTTGAAACCCTTATGCAGATAGCCAAACTCCTTGATGTACAGGTGGACGACCTGTTGAGGTTCGAAGAGTTGCCAGAGATAGCGGAAGTAAAATAAATAATGTGCGAGTAATATGCTAATTTCGCCAATTATGTATATGAACCATCAGGAATGAAAACGATATGGAGGTAGTTTCATTTTTTGCAGGTTGTGGTGGTCTTGATCTGGGATTTGAACAAGCCGGATTCCGAGTTGTTTGGGCGAATGAGTTTGAGCCTCATTGCCGAGCCACATACATCCGTAATCATCCAAACACAAACTTTGTGCTAGGCGATATCTGCAATATAGACCCAAATACCATTCCTGACTGTGATGGTTTTGTAGGGGGGCCTCCGTGTCAGTCTTGGAGTATAGGAGGCCAGCAGAAAGGGCTTGATGACGAAAGAGGACAGTTGTTCTTAAAATACATAGAACTTATTAATATCAAGAACCCAAAATTCTTTGTTATTGAGAACGTAAAAGGAATGTTAGATGATAAGTTCAAAGATGTATTTGATGACTTTATTCTTAGACTCAACAAAGCAGGATATAATGTACAATGGGCGTTGCTAGATGCTGTCAACTATCGTGTTCCGCAGAATCGCGAAAGAGTGTTTTTCGTAGGTTTCAGGAAAGAATTGGATGTAAAATTCGTATTCCCTGAACCAACTATTACAGAACCCATTACTCTTGAACGCGCTATTAGTGATATTACCGAAGAACCAGAGCGTTATTCTGGTAGCAAAGAGAAAGTTATTAATGACTCGAACGGCAAATACCCCAATCACGATGTGCTAACTTCGAAGTTTGGTTCCTTTTATTATAGGGGCAATCGACGTAGAGGATGGAAACAACCTTCGTTTACAATTAATGCGACTGCTGATTTTGCCCCATTACATCCATCATCGCCAAAGATGATGTATTATGGTCACGAGAATTGGAATTTTCAAAAAGACAAACTAAGCGCATATCGTAGAATGAGTGTGCGCGAGTGTGCAAGAATTCAGACATTTCCTGACAGTTTTATCTTTGAATACGAAGACATCAAAGATGCATACAAAATGATTGGTAATGCAGTTCCGCCCCGTCTAGGGTACGAAATAGCAAAATCGATATTTAATGCTCTTGATGGCATAGAGCAGACGTATAGCGTCCGTCATAATAACAAAAAAGAAGAGACTGTGCTTGTTGGTTATTATAAAGGAGAAAAACATAAACAACTCATTATTAAAAATCAACTTTATTATGTCCGTTCTGATGGCAGAAAAGGTTCAATGTTTAAAGAAGAATGTGATGTAATGCCTAAATATTTGCTGTTACATCATAAAAATGACGCAGGAATATATGAACTTAACGCCGAAGAGCCTATTCTGGTAGATGCTTCATTCCTAAAAACATTAGGTTTTATTACCTCAGGAGAAAAATATCTCTGTTTCCAGTTGAAGTGTACTAAACCGAAGATGATTTGCGATATAGTTGACCATTCTGCTAGTCTGCACTTTGATACAAGTAATTATGCTCCATATTTTACAACAATCAATGAGATAATAGAATGAAATTAAATATCTGTAATATTTTAAAAAGTTTTACGCATATGAATGTTGATAGTGAACAAATAACTCTTGATAAGAATCTTGTCATTGCTAAGGACCAGCCTTTGTCTAACAGGCAACTTAAGGAATGTCTTATCAATGTACTAGGAAGAAACAAATGTAGGATTATAAAAGTTCCACCTCGAAAATGGGTTTTGGAGTTTACTGATGACGGAAAGGTATATCACCTTCTTGTAAAAACATGTACATATTTGGGAAATCCTCACCCGATATTTAAAAAGAGAGTACAATTGCCATTATGGTTTAATGAGTATACAAACGCCATTCACAAAAATAACTCCAAAGTTGACGTTCGTTATATAGGTGTATACCATTATGGAGATGAATTTCATGGTGAGAATATAGTATTTGTTGATTTTAAGAAAGACACCTATCTTGCAAAGAAAGGTCATAACTCGTCTGCACATGTATATACAAATGACTTGTTTCAAGCCATGACTTATGGTGTGTTCACAAAAGAGGATTACTTCGGAAACAGCATCTCAACAATCCGAAAAGATAAATTTAAGGACTACCTTAATAATAAAGTTTCTGAGACAAATACATTGTTCGACCTTTTCCGCAAATTTAATTGTGGCTTTACCTTTGGTCAATGGCTCAAAGCATTTGATATTATAAAGGAAATGCATCAGAATGATTGGCATCAATGGAGGCAAGCAGAATGGGCAGGTTGGTTTCTTGAATACAAGTTTAACAAATTTACCATAGATAATAATATAACAAGGCAGATGCGCTATGTTGGCAGTTCTTTGAAAAGTGAAGGTGAGTTAGATTTTGATATTCGTTTTGATGAAGAAGACTTTTATGGAGATTTAAAGGCCAGCGACATTACCAAAAAGGAAACTCCCGGAAACGACCAGGAAAATCTAATTGAGTGCATCTATCAATTTGACAAATTCTGGTATGTAATCTACGAGCATGAAACGATAAAAGATAGCGAAGCCACTGATTATGAGGCTACCAAGGGTCGAAATCACTATATCAAGAGCGTTGACCCTTCTTACGATAAAGGCGAAATGTCATATCATGAACGTATGAAGAACTCTGTAAAATTTATGAGGATGTCTATCATAGAATTAAATAGAGTAAACTTCCGTGAGGCCTTGACAGACTTTAATCAAGGTCGTCAACCTGATGGAAATACAAGAAAACCAAAGTTCAACATTAATAAGAAAGTTCTGGAGAATGACAACTTTGTTGTTTTCCGGTATACATACAATAAATAATGAAACCGTTTAGATTTATAGACTTATTCTGCGGAATTGGCGGCTTTCATCAAGCAATGGATTCACTTGGTGGTGAGTGTGTCTTTGCTAGTGATATAGACGAAGATTGTCGTAAAACATATGAAGCAAATTACGGAATAAAACCAGCAGGTGATATAACCAAGATAGATGCGGCAGACATTCCCGCACATGATGTTCTTTGTGCTGGATTTCCCTGTCAGGCATTCTCAAAGGCTGGTAATCGACTTGGCTTTGATGACCCAACAAAAGGTACTCTCTTCTTTGATATTTGCCGTATTTTAGAGTATCATCACCCTAAGTATGCCTTGTTGGAAAACGTTCGTAATTTGGCAAGTCATGATAAGGGCAATACATGGAGAGTTATTCACGACAAATTGGTTGGGCTTGGATATAATCTTCTCTCTGAACCAGTAATATTTAGTCCTCACTATGTTGGTATCCCCCAGCATCGTGAACGTGTGTTTATTATGTGTGTCCGTACGGATGTTGGTGAAGTTCCTCCTTTTAATTTTTCAATAGAACAAATGATACCTTGTTCTATTGACTCTATCCTTCAAGACGACAATGAGATTCCTAACATTAAAGAATATCGTATATCTTCAGATATGGAGGATCTGATTGACCTTTGGAACGAGTTCATTCAAACGATTAAGGTTAAAAGATTGCCAGGCTTCCCTGTATGGTCTGATAGGTTGCGTGACCTCGATCCCAATGAAGATTTATCACAATATCCCGCATGGAAACAAAATTTCATTTTGAAAAATAATGAACTGTATGTCAACAACCGTGAGTTTATTGACGAATGGCTAGTACGAGCAAGACAAAATCCATTGTTCTTTGGTGCAAAGGCAAAATTTGAATGGCAGGCAGGGCAGACAAAGCATCCTAACATCTGGAATCAGATTTTCCAACTACGTCCTTCTGGTATTCGTGTTAAGGTGAATACATATTTCCCTGCTCTTGTTGCTATTGTTCAAACTTCAATCATTGGTTCCAGAAGACGTTTCTTGACTCCAAGAGAGTGCGCTCGTCTTCAGAACTTCCCTGAGAATTTCCAACCAGATGTTAAGCAGCAGCAGGCTTACAAGCAGTTTGGTAATGCTGTAAATGTCGGCTTGGTAAAATACTTTGCTCAGTACATGTTTGGTGAGCCACAAGATCAACCACAATGTTTTAATGGAGGTATACACCAAATGGTTGCTTCTGCCACAAAGAAAATCAGAGGACGTAAGTAGAAATTTCATGATAAGATTCGTCTCGCCAAGGGTAATGCATTTCAACCACAATTGTTTGGCGCTGATGGTGTGATTGCATTTGTGAATGAAGGCTTTACGGAATCATCTGCTACTTATAATGAATTTATGGAACATAATAAAGGAAAATTTAAAGTTGCCTTTTTCCCATACAATAATGATTTGAATGGGAATCCACATCTTGAACAATATACTAAGATCGTTGCAAATTTATTAGACGAAATGGCGCAAAGTGGGGCTAAAGTTGTAGTTATGCCTCCTTTGAATGGAGAAGGCGGTTCTCCTGAAGACAAGTTAGTCACGTTGGAGAATGGCGTGGCATTATGGCTAGAAGGACATTCTGAGAGTAGTATTGAAAAGGTTTATATAACATCATTCTAAATAGAAGTATGTTACACGAAAATACGCTTAAAGAGATAAAAGAAAGTCATCTTAAATGTGTTGAATATGAGATTGGCATGTTTTTATGTCTTCTTACAAATCCTGACGAGAAAAAAACTGTTATTGAAGCAATTTCTACTCGTGATGATTATAAGGAAATACTAGATATAGCAAATAATACGAATAAAGAATCAATCTTTAATATTCTTTCTTATGCTGGTATGTCTTTTAATGATGTGAGTTTTGAATCGCAAAATGATGACGTTGGCCCTGCAGATGTTATTATCTACGCAACAGATAGGCATAAGGAACAGAAGAAGATAGGCGTCTCTATAAAGTACGATAACGATGTAATTTGTAATTATACAGGTAGAGATATTCTTACTGAGAAGCAGATCTCTAGTCTTAAAGAAAGGCTTCCAGAGTTCGCAAACAGATACTTAGAAGAAATGATTGCAGAATGTGGGTCTTTTCAAAAATGGTATAAAAAAAGATTTGAAACCAAACAAAAGATTACTTCAGATGTGACAAATGAATATATTGATTTGGTCCGTGATGCAGTTATAGAACGATGGAATACTATGTCTCAAGAAGACAAGGATCGATTTTTATATAAGGTTTATCGGACTGATTCACCATTAGATTATTGGATATATAGTTTTCAGAAAAAAGGGAAATTTATTCTATGTACAAATCCTCCTTATATAAGAAGATCTGCATATCCAAGGGTTACTATAAGAAAAATTGCAGGTCAATATCTTGGCTTTTTCTTAGATAATCAATTGCTTGGAAAAACCCAGGTTAAATTTAATAATGGCATTATCGAAAGATATACATCAAAACCTTACAAAGATGCAATTGAAGCTGGTAATCATGAACAGGTTGAAAAGATTTTGTCTAGATTTGTTGGACAAGGGAAAGGTATTGTAGTTGAAGGTAAACCTTTAAAATTTGGCATGCCGTTTACTTCCTGGAATTTTGAAATAAATTATTAGATGGTAAAACATAGAATATATGTAGCAAGCAGTTGGCGCAACGGGTATTATCCCGAGGTGGTGGCTAGGCTAAGGGGGGCTGGGCATGATGTCTATGATTTCCGCAATCCGCCGTCGGGTGACCGGGGGTTCAAGTGGAGTTGTGTGAGCGAGGACTATATGGAGTGGACTACGGAGCAGTATCGCGATATGCTGGGACACCCCAGGGCCGAGCGGCAGTTCCATAATGACATCGAGGCAATGGAGTCGTGCGATGCCTGTGTGCTTGTCTTGCCTTGTGGGCGTAGTGCCCATACCGAGGCGGGATGGTTTGCGGGCAGGGGCAAGCTGACCATTGCTTACATCCCGGAGAAGCAGGAGCCGGAGTTGATGTATAAGTTGTTCGACCGTGTGTGTTGTTCGATGGATGAACTGATAGAGGCTCTGTCGGCCGTGTAACGTTTAATTGTATGTGTCTATGAATGGTTTATTTCGTGTTTTTTGTACGTTGGTGGTAATGGTGTGTGTTGCGAGTGTGATTGCATAATCACGGGACGGTTCTTTGATCCGCTGAAGATGGCTGATGTAAGATGTAAGAGGGAGTGCTAAAAAATCATAAATAACAAGTAATAATGGTAGTGGAATTTGCGGGCCTGAAACAAATTATGCAATTTTACATTATGCAATTTTGCATAATCCATCTAACTTATATGATATGAAGCAGTTAAGCAATCCTTTTGTGATAGGAAAATATGTTGACAAAGACTATTTTTGTGACAGAGAGAAAGAGTCAGAATTGTTGGTGCACCATATAGTAAACGGTCGAAATGTAACCTTAAAGCCGAATCACGGGACGGTTCTTTGGTGCCCTTCCGTTCGAGAAAACCTAAAAAGAAAAGAGAAATATGAAAGACAGGTATTTGACCTTTAGAGTGTTTAAGGCGATTTTGGCATTGCCCGTCACTGTATGTGTTTTGATCCCCGCAATCCTATTGTACCTTTCTAGTTGGCAGTGGGGCGATGGCTGCCTTTGGAGATTGATGGTAGGGGCGATTTGTCTTCTTGCCGGTTTGACGCTGGCAATATGGACTATCAGACTATTCCAGAATAAGGGTAAAGGAACGCTGGCTCCATGGGACGCCACAAGACATCTAATCACTTCCGGTCCCTATGCCTATGTCAGAAATCCTATGATTACTGGAATCTTCCTGATTTTAACTGGGGAAGCGTGCTTGCTGGGCTCTTATGCAATCGGCATCTGGACTGTCCTATTTCTTGTTATCAACATGATTTATTTCCCTTTGTCGGAGGAGCCGGGGCTGCGTGCACGCTTCGGAAAGGAGTATGACACGTATTGCCAGAACGTGCCTCGATACATACCACGCCTAACACCATGGAACGGATAGAAGTAGTTGCAAAAATATAAATAGTATGAAGTACCGTTACGAGCTGGGCAACAACGGAGTCGGAAATTGCTGAGTTGGAGTGTGTATTAACCTGATGAAACCGGAATATTATGGAAACGAAAGTGTTGCACGAGATTACACCGTTGGGCGAGAACGATTTTATGTATGTGGCTGACCGCCACAAGCCGGAGTTTGACTATCCGATACATTGCCACGAGGTGATGGAGTTGAATTTCGTTGCAAACGGTGCGGGTGCGCGCCGTACGGTGGGAGACAGCAGCGAGGTGATAGGGGACCTGGATCTGGTGCTGATAGCGGGCAGTAATCTGGAGCATGTATGGGAGCAGCACGAGTGCAGGAGCAGGGATATCCACGAGATTACCGTACAGTTCTATTTTCCGTTGGAGGACGAGCATATGCCGTTGCGCCTGAATCCGTATAAGCCTATTTTCAGGATGTTGCAGAGGGCAAAGAGGGGCCTTGCTTTCCCGATGGATGCGATTCTGAACATCTACCATTATCTGACGGAGCTCTGCAACAACAGTGACAGTTTCTATGCGGCGCAGCGTTTCTTTGACATATTGTACGAGCTGTCCAAATACGAGGATGCCCGCGAGCTTTCGTCGTCGGCATTTGCCAAGGTGGATGTGGACAGCGAGTCGCGCCGTGTGCTGAAGGTGAAGGATTACATCAGCAGGCATTACACGGACGAGATAAGGCTGGAAAACTTGGCGAACATGGTGAACATGAGTTCTACGGCATTCAGTCATTTTTTCCGCCAGCGTACGGGCAAGTCGCTGAGCGAGTATATCGTGGACATCCGGCTGGGGCATGCTGCACGCCGATTGGTGGATACGACGGATTCTATATCGGAGATATGCTACACGTGCGGTTTCAATACGCTGAGCAATTTCAACCGTCTGTTCCGCAAGCGCAAGGGGTGCAGCCCTACGGAATTTCGTGATAAATATCACAAGCGTAAGGTAATTATTTAACCGTATACTTTCCGCAAAGTGTTAGCCATTGGCAAGATAGTGTCAGTGGCTAATATTTTTTTTACCTATCTTTGTTGCCGGAATAACCAAAAATCGTTTACCATGATGAGACTGTATTTGTTTACATTAGGGCTTCTTGTCCTGTGTTCCTGCCAGAATGCTGAGGCGGAGCCATATGACAGCGGTGAGACAGACTCCGAGGGGCAGAGTACGCAGCAAATAGCGCCGTTGGCAAATCCTGATGCGACGGCCGAGACGAAGGCCTTGTATGCCAGGATCAGCAGCGTTTACGGGCGTAAGGCGCTGAGCGGGGTGGTGGCCAATGTCGACTGGAATATCCGCGAGGCGGAGAACGTACACAAGTGGACGGGCAAATGGCCGGTAATCAACGTATTTGACTTTATCAACATACATGCATCCAAGGATGTGAACCCGAGCGGATGGCTTGACTATTCGGATATGACTCATGTTGACCAGTGGCATCGGCTGGGTGGTATCGTGGGTTGTATGTGGCATTGGCAGGTGATGGCGAACAACGGCACTAATATGACTTGCTCGCCGGGCACGAAACCGGGAGAGACGAGTTTTGACCCTTCGCAGGTATATGTGGCGGGTACGCCGGAGAATATACAGGCGCTGCATGACCTGGATCAGGTTGCGGGTTACCTGAAGAAGATGCAGACGAAGGGTATTCCTGTAATATGGCGCCCATTCCACGAGGCTGCGGGCAATACGTACGAGTACGAAGGTGGCAGGGCGTGGTTCTGGTGGGGTGCCAAGGGCCCCGAGGTGTACAGGAAGCTGTGGCGTTGGATGTACGACCGTCTGGTTGGCTATCACAAACTGAATAACCTGATATGGGTGTGGACGGCACAGATAGGCGACAATGTCTGGTACCCGGGTGACGATGTGGTTGATATCGTAGGTCGCGACAATTATGCGGCGCTGATGTATCCTCTGTGGAAGGAGTACAGGCAGCTGTCGGCGGAGTATCCGACAAAGATGATAACGCTGGCCGAATGCGGCAACGGTGACGAGGTGCATATGTCCCTGTGGTCGAAGATATGGGCGCAGGGCTCGCGCTGGCTGTGGTTTATGACGTGGTATGACTATGCGTACAATGCGGGTAACAGCGACGAGCATCAGTTTGCGGGCGAGCAATGGTGGAACGATGCGTTCGGTTCGGGTGTTGTGCTTGACCGTGAGGAGTGGAAAAAGATAAATCCCTGATATGTCATGAAGAAGATGCTTTTCTGGGCGCTGTGCTGTTTCAGCTGCATGATTTATGCGGACGAGCGTACAATACTGCTGGGTCCCAAGACGATAGGTCCGGGGTGGAAGGACAACATTCTGCTGGAGGCGCGTCATTTCCAACAGGCGCAGCCGGGTGACATAGTTACTGTATATAACGACAACGCCAAGCGTACGGCGCAGGGGGCTTTCCAGGATCCTGCTACATGGCAGGGGGTGGCTCCCGAATACGGTTGCTTCAATGTAGGAGGGCCTTTCCGCATGACGCTGACGGAGGATATAATTAACAATGTACGCGAGCGCGGGGTATATATAGGGGGTCATGACTACCGGATACTGCGTGTTACGCTTACGCCGGGTACGGAATTTGCGGAAACCATCGTGTGGCGGGGACCTGCCAAGCAGATGAAATCCGATTGGAGCGAATCTGCCGAACTGCCTGCGAGCTGTTTCAAGAAGCTGCAGCTGGGGGATGCGCTGGTGCTGCATGCTTCGAAGGTACAGGCGGGTGCTGCTGCCAAGATAATGGACTTTACGTGGAACGTGATGGAACCCTCGACGGACGGCATACCGGTAGGGCCGGAGGGATGTATGTATTATATCAACGACGATACGCCCTTGCTGAAAATACGCCTGGCGGGTACGGGGAGCAATGTTGCCATGCGGATAGGGGGCAAGGACTATAGGTTGGACAAGGTGGGGATACGTCGTTTTACGGGTAAGAGGAACGAGGACCTGACCGATGTACAGCGGGCTCCCAGGGAATACGTCCTGCAGCCGGGTGAACTGTTTCATGGCGAGAAGCTGTTCCCCAACGATTGGAGCGGCAATCTGCGCCTTACGGCGGAGCCTTTCCAGGAGTGTACGCAGGACGATGTGGTGATATTGCATTACGAGCTGAAGGAGGACTGCCAGACGCCTCAGATGTCGTTTCGCGAGAACAGGGGCAAATGGCATGATATAACGGGTGCGGCGGAGCCGGTATGGTACAAGCTGGACGGCAACGACGTGGTACTGACGTTTGACGAGGTAAGCCTGGACAAGGTGAAGACATCGGGCTTGGTGATAACGGGCCTTGGTTTCGTACTGACGCGTATCGAACTGATTACTGCACAATAAACAAAACGACAATATAATTATGCGAAAATGGATTCTGTTTTTCCTGATGCTCACAGGTAGTGTCAGCATGCATGCCCAGAAAAAGATTACCGGTCGCGTAATGGACGGTGCCATGGCGGGAGAGCCCTTGATAGGGGCAACCGTGCAGGTGCCGGGCACCAATATCGGTACAATAACGGATCTGGAGGGTAATTTCTCGTTCGAGCTGCCGGCGGGCAAGAACCTGATACAGATATCGATGATGGGCTACAAGACTCAGGTCATAAACGTCAAGGGCAAGGTTACGGTAACCGTGACGCTTGCGGAGAGCTCGAAGGTAATGGAGGAACTGGTCATCGTGGGTTACGGCAGTATGAAGAAGCGTGACCTGACGGGATCTGTATCCCAAATCAAGGGCGACGAACTGCGGCAGGGAGGTGCAATAGATGTTGCACACGGGCTGCAGGGTAAGATTGCGGGTGTCAACGTCCAGCAGAACGACGGCTCGCCGGGTGCGGGTGTAAGTATTACGGTGCGCGGTGCGAACTCCTTTACGACCAGTACACAGCCGCTGTATATCGTCGACGGTGTTCCTTTCGGTACCGATCCGAACGGTACGCCGCAGAGCGAAGCGAGCAGCGGCAATAACCAGCAGACGTCACCGCTGTCGATGATTGATCCCAACAGTATCGAGAAGATTGAGGTCCTGAAGGATGCGTCGGCTACGGCGATATACGGTTCGCGAGGTGCCAACGGCGTGGTGATAATCACTACCAGGAAGGGTAGCACGGGACGCCCCAAGGTGGAGGTGGGGATGAAATGGACGATGCAGAAGATAGGGCGTCGCGTCAAGTCTCTGGACCCCTATACCTACGCTCTCTATCAGAACGAGGCAGCACACAACAGCAACTACTACGATAAGCAGAACCGTCGCGACCCTTACCGTGGCGAATGGGAGTATCCATACACGGGAGGGTCGTTTGTCTATACGCAAGGTAAGTACAATCCCGCGCCTGAGGATTTCCTGAATCCGGGTCCCCGTACCGATGAATACGGCAATATCGACTATGTGCAAGGTGCTGACTGGCAGGATGAAATCTACCGGACGGGGTGGCAGCAGGAGTATAATGCAAGTGTCTCGGGGGGCAGTGATCAGGGGTGGTATGCGATATCGGGCAGCTATGCGAAGCAGAACGGTATCATACGTAACACGGGTTATGAGCGTTACGGCCTGTCGGTAAACCTGAGCCGGCATATAACGCGTTGGCTGGAGATTGGTACCAGCGGGCACTTCACAAATTCGACCACTGACTTTCAGCGGACTAATTCGGAAAACACGGGCATTATACGTTCGGCTCTGATATTTCCGCCTACAACGCGCGAGGAGAGCGATGCAACCGACTGGCTTGCGGCTAACCCCGCGAATTATGTCAACGGCTCGAGGGACAGGCTTAAGCAGGTTTCGTGGTTCTCGTCAACTTATCTGGAGGCGAAGATTACATCGTGGCTGAAGTTCAGGCAGAACCTGGGCCTCGGCTATAACAACGGGTTGCGCAATACGTATTATTCCCGTCTGACGCAGGAGGGCAAGGCTCCGGTGAACGGCAAGGCGGGCAAGGCGTATAATTCGTGGAGGAGCATTACGTCGGAGAGCTTGCTGACATTTGACCGCCAGTTCGGTATCCACAAGCTGAATGCGGTAGCGGGTATCACGTTCGAGAGCGGACGGGGAGAGAGCATCAGCATGACTGCTACCAATTTCCCCAACGACCTGACGTATGGTGCGGATATTTCGATGGCTCTTGACCGTGCTGTCGTCAAGAGCGACCCGGAGACAAAGATGAATCTGCAGTCGTTCCTGGCTCGTGTCAACTATACGCTGTTGGACAAATATCTGTTTACTGCCAGCGTGCGTACGGACGGTTCGTCGGCTTTCCAGCAGAACCACAAATGGGCGACATTCCTGTCGGGTGCCTTTGCATGGAGGGCGATAGACGAGAAGTTTATCCAGGACCTGAATTTCTTCTCGAACCTGAAGTTGCGCCTGTCGTACGGTGAAACGGGTAATCAGGGCATCGGGGCGTACCGTACGCTGGCTGTACTGCAACCTGCCAACTATCCGTATAACGGTACGCTGTCCAGCGGATTCTCGATGATTGACTGGCGAGGTCCCGTGAACCCGAACCTGAAATGGGAGACGACGGGCCAGTTCAATGTGGGTATAGACTTCGGGTGGTTGGACAACCGGCTGCAGCTTACGGTCGAATATTATTACAAGAGAACGCGCGACTTGCTGCAGAATGTGACTATCCCGTCTTCCAGCGGATTCAGCAATCAGCTGGTCAACAGCGGCAACGTAACCAATCAGGGTGTCGAGGTGACTCTGTCATTCGATGCGATAAAGAGGAGGGCTTTCAAGTGGAACTTCTCGGCAAACTTTGCCCTGAACAGGAACCGTATATCGGGGCTTGACGGTGACCAGTATGCCACGGCCCTGTGGTCGAAGGCCGACCAGGTGTTCCTGCAGCGTAACGGATGTCCCATCGGAACATTGTTCGGCTATGTCGAGGACGGTTTCTATGACAATATATCGGAGGTGCGCTCGAACAGGGCTTATGCGGCGCTGTCGGACGACGAGGCGTTGCGACATGTGGGCGAGATTAAATACAGGGACCTGAACGGCGACGGGCAAATTACTCAGGATGACAGGACAATCATAGGTAATACGAATCCTGATTTTACCTATTCGATGACTCATAACTTCAGCTACAGGAATTTCTCGCTTTCGTTCATGATACAGGGTTCGCAGGGTAACGATATCCTGAATTACAACCTGACGGATGTAACGCTTTCGAACATCGGCAACATTCCTGTAAGTGCCTATCTGGGTCGTTGGACACCCGAGACGGCTACGACGGCTTCGTGGCCGAAGGCTACGGCGGGATATACGCGTACATGGCTGGTGAGCAACCGCTATGTGGAGAACGGCAGCTATATGAAGATGAAATATATAACTCTTGCCTATGACTGGCGCAAACCGTTCCGTGGCATAGAGAACATTCATTTCTCGCTGACGGCAAACAATCTGTTCACAATCACAAAGTATTCGTGGTTTGATCCAGATGTAAATGCAGGGGGTACGAATGCGGCATGCCCGGGTGTGGACAGCTACAGCTACCCGTCGGCACGTACTTTTGCCTTAGGAGTCAATTTCACATTCTAATCATACCGGCAACTATGAAACGACAAATAATCAAGATAATATCCTGCGGCATGACAGCAGCCGTAATGCTGATGCTGCCGTCCTGTTCCAGTTTTATAGAGGAAGATACGGACGCGCTGATTACCGACCAGCGTCTGGGTGACTCGCAGCAAGCTGCGGACAATTGGGTTACGGGTACTTACTCCAAGCTGATATATGATATGTTCTGCTGGGGATATTTCCCGCGTGTGTTGGAGTTTGATGCTGATTACATTAGCGGTCCCGACTGGCTCTTCGGAACCTTCGGTGCAGGTAATTTCCAGGGTGAGAGCGACGTTACGGATGCTTTGTGGAAAGGTTGCTATGGATTGATTGCCCGTGCGAACAATGCCGAGCGTCATATTCGCGAAATGCAGAATCTGGACGACGAGGCAAAGAACAATGCCATAGGAGAGTTGAAATTCCTGCGCAGTTTTGCCTACTTTCTGTTGGTGCGTGCCTACGGTCCTATACCCATACAGCCGGAGGAGGAGACAGCCGACTACAACCAGCCGCGTCAACCGGTAGATGTTGTGTATGAATATATAGCGGAAAATCTGCAGGAGGCTGCCGTGCTGATGTATAAGAATACCGATTCGAGGTATCAGAGCGGACATGCCTGTGCAGGGAGCGCTGCAGGACTGTTGGCAAAGGTGTATGCAACGGAGGCGGCATCGGCGATGCCTGCGGGTACGCAGATAACTGTACGTACTGGGCATCCGTACGACGGTTCGGGCGACAACCGTACGTATGCTCCGCTGCAGTCAATGACTTTCCAGAAGAGTGCCGTACCCGGCTATGAGGGGATGGATGCGGGGGAACTGTACCAAAAGGCATCCGACTGGGCAAAGGATGTGATAGACGGAACGTATGGCAGCTATGACCTGCTGCCTTATGACCAGCTGTGGAAGAAGGCTAACTGCAATGCTCCTGAGTTTATGTTTACGCTGTGTACGGTCAGCGGCGATGCTACGTACAAGGTGAGTGTTCACTCGCAGTACGAGGGATATATGACGGAACAGGGCAGCGACTTTATCCAGGAGGGCGGCTGGGTTGGCTGTACGCGTCATTGGTATGATCTCTTTGACCATGACGACTACCGTATCACCCAGGGCGTGAAGCATCGCTGGCGTGTCAAGACTCAGCGGGAATCGGGAACGGGTTTCTACTATCCGCGAACGAACGAGTACAGCATCATGGCTACGGGTTACGACCTGTTGGGCAACTATGTGGCTCCTCCATCGGGTATCTACGGTGATGGGGTAAGCTACTATTATTCCCAGGATGCGCAGTGTCTTGCCTTCACGACGAAATATATGGATGTTACCAATAATGCGATAAACAATGCGGATGCCAATTTCCCGTTCCTGCGATATGCGGACGTGCTTCTTGTCTATGCCGAGGCACAGAACGAATTGGGGCAGGGTGACGAGGCGATTGATTATCTGAACAAGGTGCGTAGGCGTTCCAATGCCGTAGAGGCTTCGGCATCGGGCGACGGTGCATTGGATACGCAGACGAAGATACGTTCGGCCATCATCGAGGAGCGTGCCAAGGAATTTGCATGCGAGGCGGACCGTCGTTGGGACCTGATACGCTGGGGTATCTATCTGGATGCCATGAATGCTATCGGCGGCAGCGATGATGCCGGTGTGCTGAAGACGCGTCAGGAACGTAATCTGCTGTTCCCGCTTCCGCAGCCGGAATTGAATACGAACAAGGCCATTACCGAGAATAATCCGGGGTGGCAGTAACTGAGTTGATTTACGCTTAATAGTTGACAGATATGATTACCAAAGCAATAAAGTCCTTTTCTGCCATTTGCCTGTTGTGTGTGTTGTGTGTCTCCTGTGACAACATCGTGGATTACAACGACAACTACACGTCACCTGAGCAGCTGCCCAACACGGGGGCTCCCGTAATACTTGCGGTTTACGATGTGGCGGACGTAGATTTTTCGACTCCCATCACGCAGGGTACGCTGAATCAGACGGTTGTCCTGGTGGGCGAGAATCTGAATAATGTGGGTAGTGTGAAGTTTAACACGGTGCCGTGTGATATGCAGAATGTCTATACGATGAGTACGCGTGCAATTGTGCAGATTCCGTCGAAGTTGTCCAGCCAGCAGGTAAATATGATAGAGTATACTACGGATCAGGGTACTGCAACATATGATTTCGTCATTCCGTTCCCGGATCTGACTGTGGAGTCGTTGGATTGTGAGTTTACAAATGCGGGGAGCTATGCTACGGTCAATGGTCAGAACTTTGACCTGTACGACTTTGAAAGCGGTGTGTCGACGGTAAGTATAGGTACCCAGACGTTGGATGTGGCTGCTGTTACATCGACGTCGATGAAGATTCGGATTCCGGAGGGTACGCCGGAGAACTCGCAGATAGTGTTTAACTGGGAAACGAATGGAACAGCGCATTTTGCGATATTGCCTTTCCGTCCGTCGGAGCATCTGCTTTTCGGCGATTTCAACGGCATAACGCCTAATATAGACGGATCTGTGCAGATGGCTATCGAGGATGACAGTGGTGTCGGTGCGGATGCATGGCTCAACCAAAAGAACCTGCATTTTACGGGCAGTTATCCGGCTTGGGCGTGGAATACCATTGATTTCTCGTGCAATATGATTGACCAGGTCATAGAGAACGTGGAGGATTATGTATTCAAGATGGAGGTGCTTACCCAAAGCGACTTCCCGCTGACCGAGCAGACGGGGCTTCAGTTTTGCTTCAACTGGGGTGACAGCTATGCGTGGAATCCTGGCGACGGTGCCGGCATCAATACCTTCGGGCAATGGAAGACGGTAACGCTGCCTCTTGCTACGATGGCAACCAAGGGTATATCGGCTACGGGTTCATGGCAGACGCTGCGTATCACTTTCCAGCCTCATGCTGCTTATGATGCGGATTTCCGCCTGGCTAATTTCCGTATCGCCAAAAAGTAAAAACAGTTGTATTCATCAAGAAAGGATTTCTATATGAAAATTTATGCTAAACTTACCGTTGTTCTTTTGCTTACCACCTGTTATGCCTATGGGTGGAAGGGCGAGGTAAGCATCACTACGCCAAACACGCAAATGATATTGCATGCCGATGAGGGCGGCGACCTGTGCATGGATTATTATGGTTCGCGTTCTGCTACACTGTCTCAACTGCGTGCTGCGGGAAGCGACATGAATTCGCCGGTATTGCCTGCATTCGGCACTGTGGATATGGTTATGATGCCTGCTCTGCAGGTACAGCATGCGAACGGTGACAATAACCTGGAGTTGAGGGTTGTGGGTTTTGAAACGAAGGAGGAGGCAAATGCCACGACGTATGTGTTTACCTTGGGGGACAAGCTGCAGCCGGTTACTGTGCGTATCTACTTCAGGGCATACAGGGAGGTGGATGTCATCGAGACGTGGACGGAGATTGTCAATGGCGAGAAGAAGCCTATTGTGCTTAAGCGCTTTGACTCGGGGCATCTGACTTTGCGCCGGGGTGATGTGTGGCTGACGCACATGCATGGTGACTGGGCGGCCGAAGCTGCGGTAACGCAGGAACCGCTGACGGCGGGCGTGAAGGTCATCCGTAATACGGATGGTGCGCGTAATGCTCATCTGGATGCTCCGGAGCTGATGCTTTCGCTTGACGGTAAACCGCAGGAGAACAGCGGGCGTACAATAGGTGCGGCTCTCTGCTGGAGCGGCAACTACGAGCTGCGTATCAATACTGCAAACAAGAAGGAGCATCATTTCTATGCCGGTATTGACCCTCAGTCAAGCGAGTATGTGCTTGATGCGAAACATAGTTTCGAGACGCCTCGTCTGGCATTGGTATATTCGGAACAGGGAATGGGTGGTGTAAGCCGCGCGTTTCACCTTTGGGCACGCACCTGTGGTATGCTGCATCGCGGCATGGGTGTGGGCGATATCCTGCTAAACTCGTGGGAAGGTCTGTATTTCGACATCAACGAGGAGCGTATGGTGCAGATGATAGGTGATATCAGGCAACTGGGGGGTGAGCTGTTTGTGATGGATGACGGATGGTTCGGTTCAAAGTATCAGCGCAACGATGATTCGTCAACATTGGGTGACTGGGTGGTTGACAGGAAGAAACTGCCGGGCGGTATAAAGGTCCTGACGGATGCGGCGCGTGAACGTGGTGTGAAATTCGGTATCTGGATAGAGCCGGAGGCTGTCAATACCAAGAGCGAGCTGTTTGAGAAGCATCCGGAGTGGGCGTTGCAGACAAAGGGACGCAAACTGAAACTGGGCAGGGGAGGTACTCAGCTGGTGCTTGACATGACCAATCCCGAGGTTCAGGAATTTGCCTTTAAAATAGTTGATGACTTGCTTACGGATTATCCCGAGATAGCCTATATCAAGTGGGATGCCAATGCATCGGTTCAGAATTATGGCTCGCTATATCTGCCAAAGGACAGGCAGTCGAACATATATATTGACTATCATCTGGGGTTGTTGAAGGTCTTGCAGCGCATACGTGCGAAATATCCGGATGTGGTAATACAGGACTGTGCGTCGGGCGGCGGTCGTGCGAACTATGGGTTGCTGCCTTATTTCGACGAGTTTTGGGTAAGTGACAATACGGATGCCCTGCAGCGTGTATATATTCAGTGGGGGACGTCGCTCTTTTTCCCTGCCAATGCGATGGCGAACCATATCAACCATTGCCCTTACTGGAATACTGGCGGACGTGTGATTCCCATTAAGTTCCGTTGCGATGTTGCGATGTCGGGACGTTTGGGTATTGAACTGCAGCCAAAAGATATGACGGACGAGGAGAGGCAGCAGGTTACTGCATGTTTCAAAGACTACAAGGGATTGCGCGAGATAGTGCAGACGGGTGACATATATCGCTTGGTAAGTCCCTATGACAGGAAGGGTGTGGCTGCATTGATGTACGGTATTAAGGACAATGGCAGGTCTCGTGCGGTTTTGTTTGTATACAAAATTGAGAATTACTGCAATCAGTCTCTTCCGCGTATCCGTCTGGAGGGTCTTGATCCAGATGAAACGTATACGCTTGTGGAGAGAAACGTGCGATGGGGACAGAAGCCGTGTTCTCTGCACGAAAAGCAGTTTACGGGCCGTTTCCTGATGGAGGTGGGTGTCGAGGTTCCTCTGTGGGAGGATTATGCTTCACGTGTATTTGAAATCAGATGAGCTGTATATGAGAAAATATTTATTTCTTGTTTGCTGTACTGTGCTTTTGTCGCAGTCTTTGTGTGCGCAGATTCGCGAAGCCTTGCTTTCCCGTCTTTCTTCGCTTCAGACGCATGGCATGATGTTCGGGCATCAGGATGATCCGTTTTATGGTACTACCTGGGAGTGGGAGCGTGGCAGAAGTGATGTGCTGGAATCCTGCGGTGATTATCCTGCCGTAATGGGTTTTGACCTGGGGGGTATCGAGATGGGTGACGAGAAGAACCTGGACAGTGTCCCGTTCTCGCGTATACGGGAGGAGTTGCGGGCTCATGTGGAACGGGGTGGTATAGTTACGGTATCGTGGCATCCGCGTAATCCCCTGACTGGGGGTACGGCATGGGACTGTACGGATTCGACTGTGGTGGAAAGTATTCTGCCCGGTGGTACTCAGCATAGGAAATTCCTGCTGTGGATGAAGAATGTAAGGGTTTTCCTGAAATCGCTGCGAACGGCAAACGACCGTCCTGTTCCGTTTATCTTCCGGCCTTGGCATGAGAATAACGGTGCGTGGTTTTGGTGGGGAAGCAAGCAATGTACTCCTGAGCAGTACCGTGCTCTTTGGTGTATGCTGCAGGATTATCTGCTGAGTGAGGGGATGGAGAATATTGTATGGAGCTATTCGCCCAACATGGACGGTAAGATGGACGAGGCAAAATTCCTGGAACGCTATCCGGGGGACGACCGTGTGGATGTGCTGGGGCTCGATGCCTATCAATGGGGGACGGAGGAGGAGTTCGTCCGCGAGTTGAATGCCAACCTGGGTATGCTGGGTGATTTTGCATCCAAGAGGGGCAAACTGCTTGCCTTGACGGAATGCGGTTTGCAGAATTTGCCTGACCCGACTTGGTGGACGCGTGTTCTGAAGCCTCAGATAGACAAGTATTCGCTGAGTTACTTTCTGGTGTGGCGTAATGCCCGCAAGGAGTTTTACGGTCCTGTGCCGGGGAGCAAGAATGCTCTTTATTTCAACGAGATGATAAAGAACCGAAACATACTGATGCTAAAGGATATCACGAAATGACGAAGTTTGAATATATGGTTGCCGCTCTTAGGGGGAGGCACGAAGCGTTGCTGTGCCGTAAGAATGAACCGCAGGAAAACGGGAACGGCATCTATGAGAAATACTGTTACCCTATATTGACGGCCGAGCATACGCCATTGGAATGGCGCTACGATTTCTCGGAGAAGGACAATCCCTATCTGATGCAGCGTATAATGATGAATGCTGTACTGAATGCCGGTGCAATAAAGCTGAACGGGCGTTACTTGCTGGTATGTCGTGTGGAGGGTGCCGACCGCAAGTCGTTCTTTGCTGTGGCCGAGAGTCCTGACGGTATCCATCAATGGCGATTCTGGGATGAACCAATCACGATGCCTGAAACAACGATTCCTGCCACTAACATCTATGATATGCGTGTAACTCAGCATCAGGATGGCTGGATATATGGTGTATTCTGTGCCGAGCGTCATGATGACAGTCAGCCGGGCAATCTCTCGGCTGCGACTGCTACTGCGGCTATCGCACGTACAAAGGACCTGAAGACGTGGGAGCGCCTGCCTGACCTGAAGTCCCGCTCACAACAGCGCAATGTTGTGCTGCATCCCGAGTTCGTTGACGGAAAGTATGCTTTCTATACGCGTCCGCAGGACGGCTTTATAGATACGGGCAGCGGCGGTGGCATCGGCTGGGGGCTGTGTAAGGATATTACTCATGCCGAGGTCACGGAGGAGCGTATCATATATTCGCGTCAATATCATACTATTGCCGAGGTGAAGAACGGCGAGGGGCCGGCTCCGATCAAAACTCCGCAGGGATGGCTGCACTTGGCTCACGGTGTCCGGGGGACGGCTTGCGGGTTGCGCTATGTCCTGTATATGTATATGACGGCATTGGATGATCCGACGCGTGTCATAGCTCAGCCGGGCGGTTATTTCATGGCTCCGGAGGGGGATGAGTATGTCGGGGATGTGATGAATGTGGTATTTGCGAATGGCTGGATAAACGACCCGGACGGGCGTGTGCTGATATATTATGCTACGGCTGATACCCGTCTTCATGTGGCGGTATCGAGTGTAGAGCGGCTGGTTGACTATTGTATGAATACACCCGAGGATGGGCTGACAACAAGTGCCAGTGTGGAGGCGATAAAACGACTAATACGCAAGAATCATGGTGAAGTTGAGTGAGAAGATAGGCTATGGCCTGGGGGATATGTCGGCATCAATGTTCTGGAAACTGTTCGGTGCCTATCTGATGATATTCTATACGGATGTATTCGGTCTCTCGGCGGCAGTGGTGGGGACGATGTTCCTGATTACGCGTGTATGGGATTCGGTATTTGATCCGATTGTTGGTGTGGTGGCCGACCGTACCGATACCCGATGGGGCAAGTTCCGTCCTTATCTTCTGTGGCTGGCAATTCCGTTTGGAGGGATGGCAATCCTTACTTTCTATACGCCTGCTTTGGGAGATACGGGTAAGATTGTCTATGCTTTCATAACCTATTCCCTGATGATGATGGTGTATTCGGCCATCAATGTTCCGTATGCTTCCTTGCTGGGTGTGATGAGTCCCAATCCGCAGGACCGTAACGTTCTTTCCACGTTTCGTATGATGTTTGCGTATATAGGCTCGTTCGTTGCTCTCTTGCTGTTCATGCCTCTTGTCGGTGCCTTTACTGGGGGAGATACATCGCAGGAGGTACAGCAATATGGATGGCTGATGGCGGTAGCGGTTATTGCTGTTGCTTGTTCGCTGCTGTTCTTTGGCTGCTTCTCCCTGACGAAGGAGCGTGTAAAGGCGGTGAAATGTGAGAAAACGCCACTCATGACGGATATCAGGGACTTGTTGGGTAATCGTCCGTGGTGGATTCTGTTGGGTGCCGGTATCGCTTCGCTGGTGTTCAATTCCATACGCGACGGTGCAACGGTGTATTATTTCAAATATTTTGTGGATGAGACGTCTTACGGCAACGTGACGGTTGCCGGTATTCCTTTCGTGTTGAGCGGGCTTTATCTGGCGGTGGGACAGGCGTCGAACATAATAGGGGTTGTCCTGGCAGCTCCCATTGCTTCGAAGATAGGTAAACGACAGACATTCATGTGGGCGATGATAATTGCTACTGTGTTGTCCGTTGCATTCTATTATCTGGACAGAAACCAGCTGATGCTGATATTTCTGCTTCAGGTCGTTATTTCTGTGTGTGCAGGGTCTGTATTCCCTCTATTGTGGAGCATGTATGCCGATTGTGCCGACTATTCGGAGCTGAAAACGGGTAACCGTGCGACAGGGCTTATTTTCTCGTCCAGCAGTATGAGCCAGAAATTCGGGTGGGCCATAGGTACGGCCATAACAGGGTGGCTGCTGGCTGCCTTCGGATTTCAGGCAAATGCCGTACAGAACGAGGAAACAATACAGGGTATCAGGATGTTCCTGTCTCTGTTGCCTGCCGTAGGTACGGCATTGAGTGTTGCATTCATTTTCTTCTATCCGCTTACAGAAAGCAGGATGGAGAGTATAACCGCAGAATTGGAGACATTACGAAATAAGAACAAAGGATGAAACCGTATAAATTCAAACCTTTTCTGAAGACTACTCTGTGGGGCGGTTATCAGATAGCGCCTTTCAAGGGTATATCCACAGCACAGCCAAATATTGGCGAAAGCTGGGAGATAAGCGGGGTGCAGGGGCACGAGAGCATAGCAATAGAACGTGGTATAATAGATGACGTGGATGTAGGTCTGACGTTGACACAGCTTATCGACAAATACAAGGAATTGCTTGTCGGCCGGCGGGTGTATAAGCGGTTCGGCAACAGGTTCCCCTTGTTGGTCAAGTTCATTGATTCGCGTCAGGATCTGAGCGTACAGGTACATCCTAACGACGAGCTGGCTATGCAACGTCATGGCTGTGCGGGAAAGACGGAGATGTGGTATGTGATAAAAAGCGACGTCGGCTCCAAGATCTATGCCGGATTGAAGAAAAGCATTACGCCTGAGGAATATGAGCAACTGGCAAATGCCGAACCTGTAGGCGGTCATTCGCCCATGCAGGATGTAATTGCTACACATGAGGCTCATGAGGGTGATCTGTATTTCCTGCCGGCAGGACGGCTTCATGCTATCGGAGCCGGTAACTTTCTGGCAGAAATCCAGGAAACGAGCGACATAACGTATCGTGTATATGATTTCGGGCGCAAGGATGCGCGCGGTAACCCACGCGAGTTACATGTCGAAGAGGCGAAGGAGGCAATAGATTATCAGGTATGGCCCGAATACAGGACTTCCTATGATTCGACAAAGCCTGTGTCGCAGCTTATCAACTGTCCTCACTTTGTAGTACATCGTGTTGTTGTTCAGGTGGCTTCGCAAATTGATTTCCGCAGCGATTCGTTTGTAGTAGTCATGTGTCTGTGGGGCGAGGCCAACATCAACGGAATACATATCAGTCGGGGTGAGACAATCCTGGTGCCGGCCAGCGAGAATGTCCTGTATATCTTCGGCAATGCTACTTTCCTGACGGCTACAATGTAAAAAACCAGGGATATGCAAGTTACAGAACTGAAACAGTCTGCCCGCCGGCTGATCGAGGAGAATATCTTGCGCTTCTGGCTTAGCGAAATGCAGGATAATGAGCATGGGGGTTTCTTTGGCAGGATGGACGGCTTGGGCAGGATACATGCTCATGCGGAAAAGGGGGCAATACTGAATGCCCGTATTCTGTGGTCGTTTGCATCTGCCTATCGTGTGCTGCACAAGGCGGAATATCTCGTTGCTGCGACAAGGGCAAAGGATTATCTTCTGCAGCATTTTATTGACTGTGAACATGGGGGCGTATATTGGTCGGTAGATTATAAGGGACAGCCCAAGGAAACCAAGAAGCAGACATACGCCGTCGGCTTTGCCATCTATGGTTTGTCCGAGTATGCCCGTGCTACGGGTGACAGGGAGGCCCTGGATATGGCTGTGAAGTTGTTCGAGGATGTTGAGCGTCATGCCTTTGATCGGGTGAACATCGGTTATGTCGAGGCTCTGACCCGCGATTGGCAACCGATTGCCGACATGCGGCTTTCGGACAAGGACGAGAACAGCAGCCGTTCGATGAATACGCATCTGCATATATTGGAACCGTACACCAATCTGTATCGTGTGTGGAAGGACAGACGTCTGGAGGAGCAGTTGCGTACGCTCATCGGCATATTCACGGAAAAGCTGCTTAACCCCAAGTCGCATCATCTGGATCTGTTCTTTGACGACGAGTGGAGGGGCAGGCGAAACATAGAGAGCTATGGCCATGACATCGAGGCAGCTTGGCTGCTGACCGAAGCCCTAGAGGTGCTTGGCGACGAAAGGCTGACAGAGGTGACGATGCCGGTTGTGAACCGGATTGCCATTGCATCGCACGAGGGAATATGTGCGGATGGTGCAATGATTCACGAAAAGAATATAGAAACAGGTGAAACCGATACAGACAGGCATTGGTGGGTACAATGCGAATGTGTTATCGGGGAGATAAACCAGTATCAGCATTTTCAAAGCAAGGTGTCGTTGCATCGTGCCATTGCCTGCTATCAGTATCTGTACAACAGCATGGTTGACTGGGAGCACGGAGAATGGTATTGGAGCAGGCATCCCGACGGGAGTATCAATCGCGATGAGGACAAGGCGGGTTTCTGGAAATGTCCTTATCACAACAGCCGGATGTGCTTGGAAATCATAGAAAGGGAGTTTTGACAAACTCCTTTTTTTGTGTGCTTTTATGCTAAGTGTCAGCCTATAGCAAAAAAGTGTCAGTCAGTTTTATGAATAACACCTAATTTTGTAGCGGAAATTGAAAGCAGACTAATCAATATCTTAATTATATATACTATGAAAAGAAAACTGATTTCTATGTTTATCGCTTTGTTCACGATGGTATACGGAGCAAAAGCAAAAATTGTGGAAAAGACCGTATGGGAGGGCAACGAGGCTATCTCATGGAACACCGAAGCGTATCCCGGCACACAGTTTGAGGCACCCAGTGGTACGTTCACGGGGCTGGCAAAGGATGATGTGGTAAAGATCTATACCACTACGAACTACGAGAATCCTGATTATGTGGTGACCTACAAGAAGGGCGACGGTTGGACTTGGACTGACCTAGCTACCACCATCACCGAGGGTGTCATCAGTTTCACCGTTGCCGACGACACACAAGCTACCGAGATAGCCGAGCGCGGCCTTATCCTGCGCGGTCAGGCATGGACAGCCACAAAAATCACCATTAGTACAGAAGAGGCTGACGACCCTATTCCTATTACAACACTTTGGTCAGGCACAAAAGAGTTGGGTGAATGGACAAACTTCGAGGCTTTGCGATATGAAGGCAAAGGTGAACTTGCCAATGCCAAGGTTGGGGATATTATTCGTGTTACATTGGAAAGTATCCTGGAAGGCAGCCAGATTTACGTTTGCGACGCAGCTTCGTATGTTGAGTTCGCCAACGGCTATTTTAATCCGGCGCCTGCAGATGAAACATATGTGGAATATATGGTCACAGATGCATTTACGATGAAAAGTATCTGTGACAAGGGTATTGTTGTGAAGGGTAAGCTGGCAACGCTGACCAAAATTGAACTTATCACCTCGGATGACAGTTATGATGCTATTGGTGTAACTATAGGTGAGGATGGCATCGCTACCTTCAGCAGTGCAAAACATCACAGTTTTGCTGCAGCGGGCATTACGCCTTACTATGCTTCGGAGGTAGGTTTGGGAAGTGTAACGCTTACATCCATCGAGGACAAAACCACGTGGAAGTACCAAGGATACATTCTGAAGGGTATGCCTGGATCTTACACAATTCCCGTTGTTGAAAGCGATGATGATGCTACGTATCCTTCCAGCACAAACTATCTGAAGGCAACCGAGGAATACGAGCGTACCCTTCCGCAGGAAGGTGAAGAAAACAAGTATATCTATATTTTTGCCAAAGATGGTGAAGATATCGGCTTCTATTACCTGAACGGCAAAAACTATACCCTGGCTGCTCACCGTGCTTATCTGTTAACAGAAAGCGATATTCGCCCTGCTAGCGGAGCTCGTGTTGCTTTAAACTTTGATGATGGTGATCCAACGGCTGTTGTGTCAGTTGGCGAAAGTAAGCAGGATAATGTATACTATAATCTGAACGGTATGCGTGTAACCAATCCTTCGAAGGGGGTATATGTGGTAAATGGGAAAAAGGTAATCATTAAATAAGTGTCAGACAATGGTAAAAAAGCAATATGTCAGTCCAATTATAATGTTTCTGGAAGTAGTCAGCCATGTTGTTTTGGCAGGTAGCAATCTTAGTGTGGAGGTACAGAACGAGGACTTTGATGAAGAAATGACCCCTTTGGCACGTGATAATAATTATAGTGTCTGGGATGAAAAATGGGGTGAGGGAGAATAGTTTCTATGTAGTTTAGGTTAGTTTTTTGTTGGCAATGCATTTCGGTTGGAATGCATTGTTTTTTGTTTGCGCTAAAAACAGATAACGGCTGTTAATCACACGATTATCAGCCGTTATCTGTACCCAGAGCCGGGATCGAACCGGCACGCCTTGCGGCATTGGTGTTTGAGACCAACGCGTCTACCAATTCCGCCATCTGGGCTTGGTTTTGCGGTGCAAAGGTACAACTTTTAGGTGAAACATCCAAACATTTGCTTTAGATTTTGCCTAGGCGTCATAGAATATGGCGCCTGACTGGTCCTGTGGCCGCTGGACATTGGGATACTGGCAATGGAAGTGGTTTTGCAGGCGCTGGAGGTAGCGCTGTGCTTCCCATTTGGCCATGGGCAGGTCGTGCATGAGGTAGTTGCCGCAGCATTGTGCCTGTGCTCCGGGCACGGGGCCGTCGTACTGGGCAAGGTGGCTGTAGGCCTGGAGTATCAGCTGGCGTATTTCCTGGGGGGTATAGTTGCCGTGCATGATAAGGTACATGCCTGTGAGGCATCCCATTGGCCCCCAATAGACTACGCGGTCGCTCCAAATGGGGTTGTTGCGTAGCCATGTGGCGATAATGTGTTCGATTGTATGTATAGCTGCTGGTGCCATTGCGGGTTCCTGATTGGGGCTGGTCATACGTATGTCGTATGTGGTAATGGGGGCTCCTTGGAATGTGTCCTGACGCGAAACGTATATGCCTGGCTTCAGGTTGGTGTGGTCAACGGCGAAACTGGCTATGAGTTTTTCTTCTGCCATATGGGTGTTTACTTTAGCAGTTCCTTGATGGTTTCCTCGATCTGCTCGCCGCGCAGGTCGCGCTTGAGGATGGTCCCGTCGGGACCGAAGAGGATGATCTGGGGTATGCCGGTGATGCCGTAGGCATCGCTGCCGGCGCGCTGGGCATTGAGAATCTGGGGGTATGGAATCTTCATCTGCTCGATTGTCTTGAGGCTTGCCTTAGGTTCGTCCCATGTGGCTACACCGAGGACTTCGAATTTGTCGCCTTTGTACTGGTTGTAGACCTTGATGAGGTTGGGGATCTCGGCCTTGCAGGGGCCGCACCAGCTTGCCCAGAAGTCTACGAGGACGTATTTACCGCGGCCAACGTAGTCGGAGAGTTTGTATGTCTTGCCGTCGTATTCTGCCTGGAAATCGGTGAACATCTGGCCGACTGCGGACTTGGATGCGGCTTCCTGAGCTGCCTTTTCGCGTGCTTCGCGTTCGGCGCGTGCCTTTTGCTGTTGGGAAACGTATTTTTCCAAATATGTCTTGAACTGACCGTTCTTGACGCTGGGATCAGCACCTTCGTAATACTTTTCGTCGCGGAGGGTTTGCACCAGACTTACGACACAGCCTTCGTCCGACTTGTGTGCGGCGTAGTAGTCTTGGATGGTATGTATGAAGGCATTCTGCTTTTCGGTTACGGCTCTTGCTGCATTTTCTAATGCCGAATCCCGGTTCTGGATAGTCTTGCCCATACTGATTGAGCGGTAGTGGTCATAGGCTGTCTGTATAGCCTCGCTTGCGGGTTTAATGACATCCTTGAGCTGCTGGCTTTGCTGGTAAAACAGGTCTCCGCCGATTCTTAGCTGTTCGGGGCTTGCCTGCAGGGTCATTGTAGCTCCGGGGATGAAGAATGTCTGTATGTAGGTCTGGGTTGGGTTCCCTTTTGCGTCTGTCTTCTGGATTATTGCCTGAAGTGGCTGAGTGATGCTGGTGCTGTACTCTATCTTGCCCTTCCTGACTATAATCGAGTCGTTGGCGGATTTTGGATAGTTGAGTTCCGCGTCTGCAAGGTAAATCAGATACTTGGCTGTTGTAACGTCTTTTGACTGTGTGCCTTGGATTTTGAATTTCTGCTGGGCATTTGCACTGAGTGCTAATGTGAGCAGGAGGGCTGTGGAAAGGATTTGTTTAATCATATCTGTTGTGTTTTGGATTATTTGTCATTTCTTTTTGTCGGACAGAAGGAAGGCTCCTGCCATGAGTGTGCCTGAAATGCTGTGATAGGCGCAGCTGATGGCGCATGGGAAGACGGCGAGTGCAGCGGCGGGGTTTGCTGCTATCATGGCGGGTGTGGCAAAGAAATTGCGGGAAAGGACGGTTGCCATTCCTGCATTCTGCATGCCGACCTCGATGCTGATGGTGCGTTTCTTGGCGGTGTTGAAGCGGAAGATCTTGCCTACGCAGTAGCCGAGCAGGTAGCCGAGGCCGTTGTGGCATGTTACTACGGCAAGGGTGATGAGTATGAGGTTGAGGCCGTTTTCATGCAGCTGGGGTGAGACGGTATAGATTACGCCGCCTACGATGAGGGCGAGGCATATAACGCTGGCGCCTGGGAGCAGGGGACGCAGGGTTTGCTGGTTCCATGTGCTCATCTTCTCGGTTCGGGAGCATGTGTAGTTGAGCAGTATGCCGGCTGTGATGGGGAGTATGGTGACAATGAGGATGTTCTGGAACATGCCCCATGCGTCGACGTTGATCTCTGCTCCGGCGAGCCATAGTACGAGCAGGGGTGTTACGAAGGGTGCCAGGAGGGTGCTGACGGTGGTCATGCCGACGGAGAAGGCTACGTCGCCGTGGCAGAGGAAGCTCATTATGTTGCTGCTGACGCCGCCGGGGCATGAGCCTACGAGGATGATGCCTATTGCGAGGTAGGGGTCGAGGTGGAATGCTTGGCTGAGCGTCCATGCCACGAGGGGCATGATGGTGTATTGGGCGATGGTGCCGATGAGTATGTCGAGGGGCCTTTGCAGGAGGATGACGAAGTCCTCGGTGCCGAGGGTGCATCCCATGGTGAGCATGATGAGGCCGAGGATTACGCTTGCCCGCTGTCCCTGCTGAACCCATGCAAAGGATTCGGGGAAGAAGAAGGCGAGTATGGCTATTGCTATGATGAAGGGTGATGTGTATGTTGCGAGCCAGTGGCTGATGGTTTGCAGTATCTTGATCATCGGTGAATAATGGTGATTAACGTTTGCGTGTGCAAAGTTACGAAAAGTCGAGAGCAGAACAAAAGAATTTATTCTTTTTTTTGCCGAGACGGAGTAACTTCGATGTTAAACATCAAAATTACAAAAAAACTTAAAGCAAGTAGGGAGAATGTATATTTTTTCTATATTTGTGTAGTAGAATTTGAAAGATTGGCTATGAATCATAATTATTGCCTGATATTGGCGGGCGGGGTGGGAAGCCGTTTGTGGCCGGTGAGCCGCGGTACGAGGCCGAAGCAGTTCCTGGACTTGTTCGGGAGCGGGCGTACCTTGTTGCAGCAGACTTATGACCGTGTGTCGAGGATTTTCCCTGCTGATAATATATATGTTAGTACGAACGTGAGGTATCTGCCATTGGTGTACGAGCAGTTGCCGAAGGTGGATGATGCGCATATCCTGGAGGAGCCTTTGCGCCGTGGTACTCTTGCTGCCGTGGCTTGGGGGAGTGTGGTGATTGGCAAGCGTGACCCGGAGGCGTGTCTGCTGATTTCGCCTGCGGACCAGATGATACGGGATGAGGGGACGTATGGTGAGAATGTGCTACGGGCTCTGGAGTTTGTGTCTGACCGTGATGATGTGCTGGTGCTGGGTATACGTCCGACGCGTCCGGATACTGGGTATGGTTATATCCAGACTGGCGATGAAATGAGCGAAAACGGGATATTCAGGATAAAGACTTTTACGGAGAAGCCGGCTAGGGAGTTTGCGGAGATGTTCTTTGCCGAGGGGACTTTCCTGTGGAATACGGGCTTGCATGTGTTCCGTCCTGTGTGTTTTGTGGATAGTCTGTACAGGATGATTCCAGAGTATCAGTTTGCGATACCGCGGATGATGGCTGATGCCGAGAGTGATGATCCGAAGCTGGTGCCTGAGTTTTTCAAGATGTTGCCGAACCTGAGCCTGGACATGGGTGTCCTGGAGAGGTTGGAGAGTTTTGTGATGGAGTGTGGCTTTGACTGGGCTGATATAGGTACGTGGGATTCTATCGGCGAGGAGTCTGTGCATGATGCCGACGGGAATGTGATGGTGGAGACGGCGGCGCGTGTGATGGATTGTAGCGGAAACGTAATACGCCTTCCCCGGGGACGTAGGCTGATCATGAAGGGGATTCATGATTTTGTTGTCCTGGAGGAAGGCGATGTGCTGATGATATGTCCGAAGGAGGACGCGATCAGAATTGCTCGCGAATCGAGGCTGCAATCTGCTGGAACTCCTCGGGGGTGAGCTGAAGGTGGGGGTTGGTGAAGCGCATGTCCTTTTCGCTCTGCATGGGTACAAGGTGAATGTGTGCATGTGGGACTTCGAGGCCCAGGACGCACTGGCCGACCTTGACGCATGGGATGGCTTTCCTGATGGCAACAGCGACTTTCTTGGCAAATACCTGCAGTCTGGCGATTTCCTCGTCGGTGAGGTCGAAGATGTAGTCAACCTCGCGCTTGGGTATCACGAGTGTGTGGCCTTTCTGCAGGGGACTGATGTCGAGGAAGGCGTAGTGGTATTCGTCCTCGGCAATCTTGTAGCTGGGAATCTCGCCTGCTACTATTTTACTGAAAATTGTCATTGCGGTATTGTTTGGTGATTGTTAATAGGTGATACTCATAATCTCCAGTTCGATATCGCCCTGGGGAACGCGTATGGTGGCCTTGTCGCCGACCTTCTTTCCGATAAGGCCTTGTGCGATGGGGGTCTCGACGCTGATCTTGCCGGCGCGGTAGTCCGACTCGGTGGCGCTGACGATGGTGTATTTCATCTCCATGCCTGTGCGTGTGTTCTTGAGGCCGATTGTTGCCAGTATCTGTACGGTGCTGGTGTCCATGCGGCTGGTGTCCAGGATCTTTGCGTCCAAGATTGTCTGCTTGAGCATTGCTATCTTGGTTTCGAGCTTGCCTTGCCATTCCTTGGCGGCATCGTATTCAGCATTCTCGCTGAGGTCTCCCTTGTCGCGTGCCTCTGCGATGGCTGCACTGGCTGCAGGACGCTCGACACTCTCCAGATATTGGAGCTTTGCTATGAGCTCGTCATAGCCCTGTTGTGACATGTATGCCATTTCCTTAATTGTATATTTATAGTTTTGTTTTAGACGAATTAAAAGTGAGCAAAAGAAAAGAATCCCAGCCGAGAATGGCCAGAACCCTTGACATTATGCCCTTAATATCGATTTGCAGTACAAAGGTATGACATTTCGCTGAAATGTGAAAAGTGAAATATGAAAAATATTATTAAAACGTGTGAAATCAACGGTTTTTGCATAATTATTGTGTGTCTCGTGCGTACATATTCTAATAAAGTAGTATCTTTGCACCCGAATTAGCATATTTTTTATATACAAAACAAGATGAATGTAATTACAAAGACTGTGTCTCTGCCTGATGGACGTACCATTAGCATAGAGACCGGAAAGTTGGCCAAACAAGCCGATGGTTCCGTTGTGTTGCGTATGAACAACACTGTGCTCCTGGCCACTGTTTGTGCTGCCAAGGATGCTGTTCCTGGCACAGATTTTATGCCTCTGCAGGTTGAATACCGTGAAAAGTACAGTGCTGCCGGACGTTTCCCGGGTGGTTTCACAAAGCGTGAGGGTAAGGCAAATGACGAGGAAATCCTTACGTGCCGTCTGGTGGACCGTGCACTGCGTCCACTGTTCCCAAGCAACTATCATGCCGAGGTTTATGTGAATGTTATTCTGTTCAGTGCCGATGGCGTTGACATGCCGGATGCTCTTGCCGGTTTTGCTGCAAGTGCTGCGCTGAGCTGTAGCGATATTCCATTCGAGGGTCCTATCAGTGAGGTTCGTGTCGCTCGTGTAAACGGCGAGTTCGTAATCAACCCGACCTATGCTCAGCTGGAGCAGGCGGATATGGACTTGATGGTCGGTGCTACCGAGGAGAATATCATGATGGTAGAGGGTGAGATGAAGGAGGTTCAGGAGAGTGATCTGCTGGAGGCTCTGAAGTGTGCTCATGCTGCCATCAAGCCTATGTGTCAGCTGCAGAAGGAGCTGGCCAGGGAGCTGGGTACTGATGTAAAGCGCGAATACTGTCATGAGGTTAATGACGAGGAGTTGCGCGAGGCTGTAAAGGCTGCTTGCTACCAGAAGGCTTACGACGTTACGAAGCAGGCTCTGGAGAAGCATGCGCGTTTCGAGGCTTTCGAGGCTATACGCGAGGATTTCAAGCTGCAGTATGCCGAGGCTCACAGCGAGTTGAGTGATGACGAGCTGGCAGAGAAGAATGCTCTGGTAGACCGTTACTATCATGATGTGGAGAAGGATGCTATGCGCCGTTGTATCCTGGACGAGGGTACTCGCCTTGATGGTCGTAAGACGGACGAGATACGTCCTATCTGGTGCGAGGTAAGTCCTCTGCCAATGCCTCATGGAAGTGCTATCTTTACCCGTGGTGAGACTCAGTCCCTGTCTACTACAACACTGGGTACCAAACTGGACGAGAAGATGGTGGACAATGTGCTGGACAAGAGCTATATGCGTTTCCTGCTGCATTACAATTTCCCTCCGTTCTCTACAGGCGAGGCCAAGGCTCAGCGCGGTGTAGGCCGTCGTGAGATAGGTCATGGTCATCTGGCATGGCGTGGTCTGAAGGGTCAGATTCCTGCAGATTTCCCTTACACAATACGTGTGGTAAGTGATATCCTGGAGTCTAACGGTTCTTCGTCAATGGCTACGGTATGTGCAGGGTGTCTGTCCCTGATGGATGCCGGTGTGCCTCTTACAGCTCCTGTGAGCGGTATTGCAATGGGTCTGATCAAGAACCCGGGCGAGGATAAGTATGCTGTATTGAGCGATATCCTGGGTGATGAGGATCACTTGGGTGATATGGACTTCAAGACTACTGGTACTCCCAAGGGTCTGACGGCTACACAGATGGATATCAAGTGCGATGGTTTGTCGTACGAGATCCTGGAGAAGGCTCTGATGCAGGCAAAGGCTGGCCGTGAGCATATTCTGGCTGAGATGCTGAAGACTCTGGATGCTCCGCGTCCTGAACTGAAACCGCATGTACCACGTATAGAGCAGATGATAATTCCGAAGGAGTTTATCGGTGCTGTAATAGGTCCTGGCGGCAAGATCATCCAGGGTATGCAGGAGGAGACAGGTGCTACTATCACAATCGACGAGGTTGATGGTGTAGGCAAGATTCAGGTTTCCGGCAGCAGCAAGGATGTTATTGATGCTGCAATGAGCAAGATCAAGGCTATCGTGGCTGTTCCCGAGGTAGGTGACGTGTATGAGGGCGTTGTACGTAGCATAATGCCTTATGGCTGCTTCGTAGAGTTCATGCCTGGCAGGGATGGTCTGCTGCATATCAGCGAGATTGACTGGAAGCGTCTTGAGACTGTAGAGGAGGCTGGTATCAAGGAGGGTGACAAGCTGCAGGTGAAGCTGCTGGCTATTGATCCTAAGACTGGCAAGTTCAAACTAAGCCGTCGTGTCCTGATAGAAAAGCCGGATGGTTACGTAGAGCGTGAGCGTCGTCCCCGTCCTGAGCGTGGTGAGCGCCGTCCTCGTCCTGAGCGTGGCGAGCGTCGTCCCCGTCCTGAATCTCCCGTTGGCGACAATATGGAAGAGAATTTCTAAGGGAATACGATAAATAATCAAAAAGAGCTGTCTGGTTTTGTCAGGTAGCTCTTTTTTTGACTTTTCTTTTTATCTTTGTGCTTATGGAGAGTCTTTTGCATTACGTTTGGCAACATCGCATGTTTAATATGGATGGTCTGAAGACGACAGGTGGACTGTGCGTCGATATCCTTTATTGCGGTGAGCATAACGTGAATCAGGGACCGGATTTCCTGAATGCCAAGATTCTGATAGATGGTGTTGTTTGGGTTGGTAATGTTGAGTTGCATACCAGGTCGAGTGACTGGAACAGGCATGGGCATAATACGGATCCGGTTTATAACACTACAATCCTGCATGTTGTTGAGAAGGCTGATGTGGATGTGTATATGCAGAATGGCATGGCTGTGTGGCAGTTGGAGATAACTATACCTGAGGGTTTGGGCAATAGGTTTAGGGAATTGATAAAGTCTAATGATTATCCACGGTGTCACAGATTTGTCGGCAGTATAGCTTCGGTAAGGGTTAATTCGTGGCTGGATTCGTTGCTGGTCGAACGTTTGATGGACAGAAACAGACGCATTGCCTCGGTATTGAGGCAGACGGGGGATAATTGGGGTCATACGGCGTTTGTCATGATGGCGAGGACATTGGGCTTTGGGCTGAATGGTGATCCGATGGAACGGTGGGCAATACATCTGCCTTATGACGAGTTGTACAGTAAACTGGGAGGGATGTCATATCAGCTTCTGGAAAAGGTGTTCCTGGACAGTGCGGCGCTTGACGATGGTGTTGACAGATATGCTTGGAGATATATGCGTATCAGGCCTAAAAATTATCCTGAGGTCAGAATAAGACAGTTGGCTTCAGTATTTTTCAATCGCCAGTGTGGTGTGGATGAAATTCTGAGTTGCGAGGATGCTGTCCAGTTGACTGAAATTTTTCTCGTGGCGGGATTCAGTAGGGATGTGAGCCGTTTGTTGGTTATCAATGCGGCATGTCCTCTGATTTTTTCGTATGGTTTTGTCTATGGTCTTGAGGAGTACAGGAATCGCTCTCTATGCATCTTGACGGAATTGCGTGGTGAGGATAATTATATCCTAAGACAATGGAGGGCATGTGGATTGGAGGTGTCAACTGCTGCTGATTCGCAGGCGCTAATCCAGTTAAAACGTGTATATTGTGATCATTTCCGATGTCTGGAATGTCGTTTTGGGTTTGAATACTTGTCACAAAAGTAATTCCCGGATACTCGATAGTCTCGAACATCCGGGAATGTTTTTCTTGCTTGTATTGCTGTGTTTGAGTCTATGCGTCAATATTGGCGAAAGTTGCGTTCTTTTCGATGAACTCGCGTCGTGGTGCAACGTCTTCGCCCATTAGCATGGAGAATATATAGTCGGCTTGTGCGGCGTCGTCGATATTAACCTGCTTCAGGCGGCGCTGTTCGGGATCCATCGTCGTTTCCCACAATTGTTCGGGATTCATCTCACCAAGACCTTTGTACCGTTGTGTGTGAACCTTGTCTTCCTGACCGTATGCATAGGTCTGCATGAAGCGGACGCGGTCTTCCTCGGTATAGCAGTATTCGTCGTTCTTGCCTATTGTGCAGCGGTACAGTGGCGGTGTTGCTAGATATAGGTGTCCGCGGCTGATGAGCTCGGGCATGTAGCGGTAGAAGAGGGTCATGAGCAGTGTTTCGATATGATGACCGTCGACATCGGCATCGGCCATTATAATTACTTTGTGGTAGCGCAGCTTCTCGTAGTTTGCCTCTTTGGAATCCTCGCTAAGGCCAAAGCGTACGCCCAGGGCCTGCAGGATGTTGTTTACCTCTTCGTGCTCGAATGCCTTGTGCCACATTACACGCTCGACGTTGAATATCTTACCGCGGATGGGCAGGATTGCCTGGAAATGACGGTTGCGACCTTGCTTTGCCGAACCGCCGGCAGAATCACCCTCGACGATGAACAGCTCGCAGTTTGCGGCATCTTTGTCCGAACAGTCGGCAAGTTTGCCTGGCAGACCGCCGCCAGACAGTGGAGACTTGCGCTGTACGCTCTCTCGTGCCTTGCGTGCTGCAACGCGTGCCGTAGCGGCCAGAATGACCTTGTCTACGATAAGTTTTGCTTCGTGCGGGTGTTCCTCCAGGTAGTTGGCCAAAGCCTCGCCTACGGCCTGCTGAACGGCGCCTGCAACCTCGGTATTGCCCAACTTGGTCTTGGTCTGTCCCTCGAACTGTGGTTCTGCGACCTTGACAGAGATAACTGCCGTAAGACCTTCACGGAAGTCCTCGCCGCTTATCTCAACCTTGTTCTTGGTGAGTTTTTCCAGTTCCTTGGTGCACTGCTGCTCGGCATATGACTTAAGTGTACGTGTCAGTGCTGTACGGAAACCCTGCAGGTGTGTACCGCCCTCGATGGTGTTGATGTTGTTTACATACGAGTGCAGGTTCTCGGAGTAGCCTGTATTGTACATAATGGCTATCTCGATGGGTACGTTCTGCTTCTCGGTATTCAGGTATATGACATCATTGATCAGGTGTGTACGTGTCGAGTCGATATAGCGTACGAAATCGCGCAGACCGCCTTCGCTGTAGAATACTTCCTTGCGGACTCCCTCGACACCTGCTGCGGCATTCTTTTCAAGACGCATGTCTGTAAGGGTGATGCGTATGCCGGCATTGAGGAATGCCAGTTCTCGCATACGGTTGGCAAGGATGTCGTACTCGTATTCGGTAACGGTGAATATGCTTGCATCCGGCCAGAACTGCTGGCGTGTGCCTCGCAGCTCGGTCTCGCCTACAACCTTTACGTTGTACAGGGGGTGTCCCGTTTCGTATTCCTGCTGGTAGATCTTGCCGTCGCGGAATACCTGTGAGAGCATGTGGGTGGACAGTGCGTTTACACAGCTTACGCCTACACCGTGCAGACCTCCGGAAACCTTGTATGAGCCTTTGTCGAACTTACCTCCGGCATGGAGTACGGTCATAACGACCTGAAGGGCGCTGACACCCTCTTTCTCGTGGATGTCTACGGGTATCCCTCGGCCGTTATCCTGAACTGTTATGGAATTGTCCTCGTTGATTGTTACCTCGATATGTGTACAATAGCCTGCAAGAGCCTCGTCGATAGAATTGTCGACAGTCTCGTATACCAGGTGGTGCAGACCTTTCTTGCTGATGTCTCCGATATACATGGCAGGACGCTTGCGCACTGCCTCAAGTCCTTCCAGCACCTGTATATTGGAGGCGCTATAGTTGGATTTGTTCTTTGTTTCTTCCATTGCTAAAATTCCTTTCTTTTACGCAACAAAGATATAAAAAAAAATGGAAATAATGCAATAGCATTATAATTAAATTGACTTAGCCCTGATAGTTGGTCGTGATACGACAAAAAAGCAACCATCCCGGGGGATGATTGCTGTATTCTGTCGCCAATAAGAAGCGGAAATTAACCCAGCTTGTTGATGTGCTTGGCCAACTTGCTCTTCAGGTTAGCAGCCTTGTTCTTGTGGATAACGTTAATCTTAGCCAGCTTATCAAGGGCCTTCTGAACGAGTGGGTACATTTCTGTTGCAACTGCCTTGTCGGTAGTAGCACGCAACTTGCGAACTGCATTACGCATTGTCTTTGCGTAATATCTGTTGTGCAGTCTCTTCTTCTGCTCCTGACGAATTCTCTTCAGGGATGATTTGTGATTTGCCATTTGTCTGTTTTGTTTTATTTGTTAGTCGGAGTCTGATGTGGTATGGCTAAATGACCTCGCACCTCTCTCCAGTTTCGTAGTCCCTAGGGGAATCGAACCCCTCTTTAGAGAATGAAAATCTCTTGTCCTAACCGATAGACGAAGGGACCTTACCTTCGGCTTTTTTGCCAGTGCTCACAAGGGCATATGCCCGAATTTGCGGTTGCAAAGGTACAGTGATTATATGAATTGACAAAATATTTTTGTAAAAAAATACAATCTGCAGCGCAAAATAATATGGCGCGAGTGCCCGAATTGTCATAAAAGCGTAAATTCGCATTAGTATTAGGCGACAGGGATATATAAAGTGGAAACGACGAGGGCTATAGTTCTGAACTGTATCAAGTACAGCGATAATAGTGTTGTCGTGTCTTTTTTTACCGAGAGATATGGTAATATATCGTCCCTTGTCCGGATTCCGAATACCAAGAGGCGCGGTGCCCTGCTGTCATTGCTGCAGAGACTCTCACTTGTTGAGATAGAGCTGGATTACAGGGAAACACGGGATTTGCAGAGCATCAGGAATATATCTTCGTATCATCCGTGGACAAGCATCCCGTATAATCCTGTGAAGGCTTCTGTTGCGATGTTCCTTGCCGAGTTCCTTTATAATGCGATACGTTCCGAGGGGGTGAATGCCCGATTGTTCGGTTTCCTGGAACAGTCCTTGGAATGGTTTGACCGGAATGCAGAAGGCATTGCAAACTTTCATTTGCTCCTTCCGCTTAAGCTGACTATGTTCCTGGGCATTATGCCCAACATAGAGGGGTATTGCGAAGGCGTGTTCTTTGATATGCAGAGCGGAGAGTGTGTCGAGTTGCCTCCGTTGCACAAGTATATGCTTAACAAGGAGGAGACGGCTTTCCTGCCGGTTCTTCTGGGAACCGACTACGGCCAGATGCATGAATTGGCTGTCACCAGGGAACAGCGCTGGCACATACTGGAGATAATCATAATGTATTACCGCCTGCATGTGCCAGGTTTTCATCCCTTGCAAAGCATGGATGTGCTTCGCGAGGTGTTTTCAGATGCCTGAGTCCGGACCTCCGTCGGTTTTATATTGCTTCACCGCATATATGCTTCAGGTCCTCCTTGCTCCTGCGGCAGGTAGGAATAGTATCTACGCGTGAGATGATTTCTTCATCATCAATATTTTCGGCGTTGAAAATAAAGATGTTGTGCTTGTGGCTCCTGACGGGGGCGTTTTCACCGTTATAGTATTTGTCAATGAGTACCTGCTGACGTTCTTCCTTCTCGGCTTCTTCATCGGTCAGGTCCTTGTCCTTGGTTTGTCCGCCTATGCCGTTTATGCTCTGCAGACCGAAACCTGTAGCAAGCAGGGTGATCTTGACCTTGCTTCCCAAGGTTGAGTCGGTTGCAAGGCCCCACTTTGTTTCAACGTCCTGGCGGAACTTGGCCATGAACTCGTGTACCTCGTTCATCTCCTCCATCATCAGGGACTCGTGATCCTTGTCGGCGCAGAAGTTGATATTGAGCAGTACCTTCTTGGAGTTGAAGATGTCATTGTGGTTAAGCAGGGGGGAGTTAAGTGCCTCGGCAATAGCCTTGGTGACACGGTTCTCGCCTTCGCCGAATCCTGTACTCATAATGGCAACGCCTCCGTCCTTCAGCACTGTGGTAACGTCCTGGAAGTCCAGATTGATAATACCGTGCATGGTAATGATTTCGGCTATGCTCTTGGCTGCAGTGGACAGGGTATCGTCGGCACGTGCAAATGCATTTATGACGGTCAATTCGGGGTAAATCTCACGCAGACGTTCGTTGTTGATGACAAGCAGCGCGTCTACGTGCTTCGATATTTCCTCGACGCCGTCCAGGGCCTGCTTTATCTTCTTTATTCCTTCGAACTTGAATGGTATGGTTACGATACCTACGGTCAGGATACCTGCTTCCTTTGCACATTGTGCAATGATAGGCGCAGCACCGGTACCGGTACCGCCACCCATTCCGGCAGTGATGAATACCATTCGTGTGCCGTCGTTAAGCATCTCCTTGATGGCATCCAGGCTTTCGCAGGCTGCTGCCCGTGCCTTTTCGGGACGGTTACCTGCACCAAGGCCGTCGCTTCCTAACTGCAGATGGTTGGGCACGGCACTGTCGTCCAGAGCTTTCTTGTCGGTATTGCACACGACGTAGGATACATCGTGGATACCTTCGCGATACATGTGATTAACTGCGTTACCGCCACCACCACCGACACCGATAACCTTTATTATACAATTGTTAGTCTTTGGCAGGTTTACCAATGGCAGACCCATGTCAAAATCCATATCTTGCTGAAAATCCATAATCTTAATGTGTTAGGGTGTTAATCTTCCTGGTTTAGTGCCTCTTGTATCTTCTCCCACCAGTTCTTCTTGTGTGGTCTGGGTTCTTCGGTAACAGGTGTTTCCGTCTGTGCTGGCGTCTGTTTCTGTTTCGGCGTTGGCACCGGTTCTGGCTCTGCCTTGGGTAACGGCTCCTTTGTCGCAGTCTCTTCGGCCTTGTCACGGCTGACGCAATTCTGGTCACCATGCAGCAGAAGCGCAACAAGTGTATTCATCCTGCCGTTGTCAGCAATCTGAATACCCGGGGCTGTGCTTATCTCGGACGGAAGCTTGGCGATATGTATGGTTTTGTTTGTATGCGAGAATTTCTGGAATGCATTCTGCAAGGCGCGTATCTGCGAGGCTCCTCCCGTGAATACGATACCGGAAACAAGTTTGTCGCTGTCGCTCTTCAGCTGGCTCCATACATTCATCAGGATTTCCTCGTATCTTGCCTGGATTATATCCGACAGGGCCTCTTCGTTTACACTCCTCTCATGAGAAATGGATATTGTCTTGGTCTCTTCGTCGCTGGCAAATTGCTTCCAGGCATATCCATGACGCAGTTTCAATGCCTCGGCTTCATCGTTTTCTACAGACAGGCAGTTGGCGATGTCTGCCGTGACATTGTTGCCGCCCAGGGGTATCACGCACAGCTTCCTGAGAATGTTTTTGGTATATATGCTTACGGTAGTGGTGTCTGCTCCGAGGTCGACGAGTGCACAGCCGGAGCGTTTCTCTGCGGCATTAAGCAGTGTGTCTGCAAGTGTCAGCGGAGCAATCAGCAGCTCGGCAATCTCGTATCCTGCAGAACGGACACATTTCTCGATGTTCTCCTGGAGGGAATTACGTGCAATGACGTTCAGGAACCGTGCTTCGAGCTGTTCTACCTGCATGCCTACGACTTCTGCCTCGGTCCTGGTTCCTACCTGATATTCCTGTGGCACGACCTCCAGTATCTCCGAGTTTGTGTATACTACGCCCAGGTTCGTGTCCATCATCTGGTCAATCATGTCATTTGTAACCTGCGTTTTCTCGGTAAGCGGACGCTGGATTTTGTTTACTACGGTATGCAGTGACTGTCCGCCCAAGCCTACATAGACACGACGTACGCTTTGACCAAGCTGGAGTGAAACCTGTCCAAGCACCCTTGATATAGCCTGAGTTGTCTTGTCTATGTTGTCTACTATGCCCTTGCGAATGCAGTTGGATGCATTCTCCTCGACAATTGCCTTGATTTGCATTGTCCCATCTGCCATGCGCTGTCCCGCAATGGCGCGAACGGCAGTTGTTGCCAGTTCCAATGCTACGATAATGTCTTTGTCTGCCATATTATTGTTTTTAGTTTAATTTTTCTTGGTACATACAACCTGTCCGTTATAGCTCAGGTCAATATAAGCGTATTTGTTCCATCCTACCTTGTCCAGTCCCTCCTCCCGGAAAAGAAGCAGCTTGTCCATCTTTTCCTTAATATTGTCACTATTACCGATACGAATGCGGTGATCTCCTGTCATAGGTATCAGTTCTATATGCTGCTCGTCTATAACGTTTACCTGCTGGATTTCGTTTTTCCACGGCTCGTTGCTGTCCAGGAAGGATGCCAGGGGCAGCAGTTTGTCCTTTGCCAGCTTCTCGCTGATGTTACCTGTCATAAGGCACAGGTCCAGATTGAAATTGCCGGGAGGCATTACATTGCCGTTAGCGTCCATATAGTACTCGGTGTCATCCGTAATGACGTGCATTACGGGCTTACGCGAAATCACTTGGATGCACAGATTGTGCTTGGGAGTGAAATAGCATTGAACAGAATCGATATATGCATTCTCGCCTATAATCTGTTCGATCCTGTTAATGTTTATCTTGGAAATTGTCTGCCCCTGAGGTGAAATCTTTTTGTTTGCCAGGATATCGGACACGAATTCTTTATTGAACAATGCTTTCTCTGACGTATTGCTGATGACGACGTCTACGCCGCAGCAGACATAGTCCTCGTTCTTCTTGGACAATGTTGCAACAGTAAAGACAAGGTATCCTATTACGCCTGTCAGTAAAATGATTTTTAAGGCAGTTTTCATATAAGCCGTCTGTTTCTCTTAAAAGTTATTCCAATATTTTGGCAATCTCTCCCGAGAGGTCCTCAATGTCGCCGGCACCTAATGTTACCAGTACATCAAAGTCTTTCTTGCGTACAATATCCAGGATTTCGTCCTTGGAACATTTCTGCTTGTTAACGTTCTTCGCCAGATTATCGTATATCAGGTTGGAGGTTACTCCGGGTATAGGTTCTTCGCGGGCAGGATATATATCTGCTATGACAACATCATCCAATTGCGACAGGGCATTGGCAAAGTCCATATAGAAATCGCGTGTCCGTGTATACAGGTGTGGCTGGAAGATGACGCGTATGTGGCGTCCTTCATACAATTGCTTGATGCTTGCCAGACTCTGCCTGATCTCTTCTGGATGATGGGCGTAATCCGAGAGATATACCATGTCATCGCGTCTGATACGGAAATCAAACCGGCGGTCAACACCGCCAAAACTCAGCATGCCGCGGCGGATCTCTTCTTCCGTAGCACCGGCAATCTGTGCAAGTGCCATGGCACCGATGCCGTTGTCAATGTTGACTTTTACGGGTACTCCAAGCTCGATATCCAGGATGTTTCCCAGTGGAGAAACGAAATCGAATGTGATACGGCCGTTTCCAATCTTTACATTCTCGGCATGAAAGTCGCCCTTGTCAATGCTGTATGTATATGTCGTTACACCTTTCTGTGTGTCAGGCTTCATCTTCAATCCCGTGTGCAGGATCAGATAGCCGTTAGGGAGAATAAGGCTGGTGTATTTGCTAAACGATTCCAGATAAGCCTCTTCTGTCCCGTATATATCCAGGTGGTCTGCATCAGTAGATGTGATTACGGTTGCCCATGGAGTCAGCCAGTGGAATGACCTGTCGAATTCATCTGCCTCTATGACTACAAACGGACTCTGCTTGGACAGGATGTAGTTTGTACCGTAATTCTTGGTAATGCCGCCAAGGAAGGCATTGCAGTCCACGTGGCTTTGATGTAGCAGGTGGGCTGCCATGGACGATGTCGTCGTCTTGCCGTGTGTGCCGGCTACGCACAATCCTTTCAGTGATCGTGTCAATGTTCCCAGGACCTGGGCACGTTTCTGGATGTCGAAACCGTTGTCACGGAAGAACTTCATCTCGGTATGCGTGGCTGGAATGGCAGGAGTGTATATGACCAGACATTCCTTGTTGTCCTTGCAAGCCTGGGGAATTAGGCTGACATTATCCTCGTAATGTATCAGTGCACCTTCCTTTTCCAAGGCATTCGTCAACGGACTTGGCGTTTTGTCATATCCGCCTACGGTCAGGCCAGTGTTTAGGAAATAGCGGGCAATTGCGCTCATTCCAATGCCTCCGATACCTACAAAATATACTGCTTTCATCTTATAATCCATGGTTTTATGTGTTTACCTTTGTGTCTCGTCAGCCAGTTTCAGGACCTCCTCAGCTATTATTCGTGCAGAGTCCAGAAGTGCCATTTTTCTAGCATTTGTTCCCAGTATATCCAGCCTCTGCTTGTCTGCAACGGTCTGTAATGCCATAGGTATCAGTTTTTCTTCAGCCTCTGCATCACGCACGATGATTGCGGCATCACGATTGACCAATGCCATTGCATTGTGTGTCTGATGGTCTTCGGATACGTTGGGGCTCGGCACCAGGATACTGGGCTTGCCTAACAGGCATAGCTCGCTGATGCTGCTTGCTCCAGCGCGGCTGATGACCAGATCGGCAATCCGGTATGCCTTGTCCATATTTTTAATAAAGTCATAGACAAAGAGGTTCTCCGGCTTACCTTTTATCTCCAATTCCTTTTTGATGGTGTCCTTGTAGTATCCTCCGGTCTGCCATATAAACTGCACGTTGGACTCCCCTATAGTCTTCAGGGCCGAAAGTACGCTGTTATTCAAGGTCCTTGCTCCCAGGCTGCCACCAATCATAAGTATTGTCGGTTTTCCGGGATTGAGCCCGAAAGCCTTTGCCGCTTCTTCATGTGTTATGTCGCTACACAACTCCTGGCGTACAGGATTGCCCGTGAGCATTATGTTCTCCTTAGGGAAGAACCGTTCCATACCTTCGTATGCAACACATATCTTTCGGGCTTTCATTGCCAAGGTCTTGTTTGTAAGTCCGGCAAAGCTGTTCTGCTCCTGAATCAGGCACGGAATCCCCATTTCATAAGCAGCATTAAGCGTTGCTGCACTTGCGTAACCTCCCACGCCTACTGCTACCTGAGGTTTGAACTCCCTGATGGTGTTACGTACCATTCTCTTGCTCTTCAGGTAATCCAGCAGCACACCCACATTCTTGAGGCTCCACAATGGACGTATCAGACCACGTACGGGAAGACCCTTTATATCGTAGCCGGCAGCAGGAACACGCTGCATTTCCATCCGCCCTTCCGCGCCAACAAACAGGATTTTGGCATCAGGACGAATCTCCTTAATGGCATTGGCTATGCTTACTGCGGGGAAAATATGTCCACCGGTACCGCCACCGCTTATAATAACTCTTGTTTCTTTCATGATTCCGTTGGTTTCTCCTCAACTGTAGCTGTTTCGTTGTCCTCGTCTATCTTTCTTGCCGAACGGCTTACGCTCAACATGATTCCCATATACGCACAGTTCACTATGGTACTGGTACCACCTCGGCTTATAAGCGGCAGAGGCTGTCCCGTTACCGGCATGGCACCAACGTCTACAGCCATGTTGACCATCGCCTGTATTACCATCATCAGTGCCAGTCCCATAATTAGATATGCCGGGAACAATGCTTTGCACCTTCTTGCAATCACCATGGAGCGGTATAGCAGTAAAAGATACAGGAGCATTACGAAACCGCCGGCAATGATTCCGCCCTCTTCTATTATAATGGCATATATAAAGTCATTATCGGCATGTGGCAGATAATCCCTTTCGACCGAGTTTCCCGGTCCTTTGCCAAAAATACCGCAGGTACCGACAGCAATTTTCGCATGTGTTACCTGAATGTCTTCTGTAATATTGAAATCGTGCGGGTCATCGGGAATGTCACTGCCTTTCTTTATGCGGTTCGCCCATGTCTGTGCCCTGTGCAGAACGGGGACGTTGTCCTGATGCCATTTCTCAAATACCGCATCGGGAATTGAGTACACTGCCACGAATGCAAGTATGGCACCACCGGCAAGTACGCCGCCTATGGACAGCAGCCATCGCATGGGAATCTGGGCATAGAATCCTATCAGGTACAACACTATGAATATGATGCCTGCAGTACTCAGGTTTTCCGGAGCTATAAGTGCAAGAATCAGAAGAATCACAACAGCCGCCAGCCTGATACCGAATGTACTTACTCCGTCCTTCGTGCGGAATGTGCTGAAGACGAAGGCCGAGAACATTATCAGACCCAACTTGGCAACCTCGCTGGGTTGGAAAGTCAGCGGACCAAGAGGAATCCATCGTGCTGCACCGTTCTTCTGTCCTACAAAATATGCTATAATCAACAGGGCAAAGGAGGCCAGTACCAGAACAAGACCTATCAGCTTGTATAACTTGCAGGGCAGTATATGCATTACCCATGCAATACATATGCCGAAGGCAACAATACTGCCATGTTTCATTACCGGTTCCCAATATGCACCGTTGGAATATGTCATGTTGCTGGATGCGCTATAGACCTCTACAATAGAAATCATGCACAACCCTAGGAATATCATCCACAAGGCCATGTCACCTTGCATAAGGCCCTTTTCCTTAAAGTTTTCTTTACTCCAGTTTACCATTTTATTGTCATCATCTTTATGTTAGCGCCCTTTGCTCAGAGGGACCTTACCAATGTCTTGAACTGCTCGCCGCGGTCCTCCATGTTTTTGAACAGGTCAAAGCTTGCACAGCACGGACTCAGCAGTACGGTATATCCGGGTTTTGCCATTTTCACACATTCGGCCACACAATCTTTCATACTATGTGTATCTGCAGTCGGAATTCCCAGTTTGTCAAAGAAATTGTGCAGTTTTGTATTGTCGGCACCCAGGTATACGATGCCTGCACACTTTTGCTGTACCAATTCCCGGATGGCTTCGTAGTCATTACCCTTGTCCTTACCGCCGATAATCAGTATTGTAGGCGTTTCCATGCTCTCCAATGCATACCAGCATGCATCAACATTGGTTGCTTTCGAGTCGTTGATATAGTGTACGCCATTGACATTAGCCACCTTCTCCAGGCGATGCTCTACACCCTCGAAATCGGCAAGGCTCTTTTGCAGGTCGTCCTCATTTACACCAGCAAAGCGGGCGGCTATTCCGGCAGCGAGGGAATTATACATGTTGTGCTTGCCGTGCAGGGACAGCGACTGTTGCGGCATGCTGAACAGCTCAGGCTGCTCTATAGTATATGTTCCATCGCTGATGTAACCAGACATTCCTTTCTTGCTCAATATAGAGAACGGACACAGTCTTGACTTTATGTTGTATTTCTTTATCTCTTCCTTGACTATCGGGTCATCTGCCCAATAGATGAATACGTCTTCCTCCGTCTGGTTCTGGATAATGCGCATTTTGGAATCCGTATAGTTCTGCATCTTGTTGTCATATCTGTCCAGATGATCAGGAGTGATATTAAGAAGAACCGCAATGTTTGCACGGAATTCGTACATGTTGTCAAGCTGGAAGCTGCTCAGTTCAATCACATAGTGCGTATAGTCGCAACCTTCCGCAATCTGCAAGGCCAGCGAACGGCCTATGTTACCAGCCAGACCTACGTTATATCCTGCATTCTTGAGGATATGGTATATCAGGCTTGTTGTCGTAGTCTTACCATTACTGCCGGTAATACATATCATCTTGGCATTGGTGTAACGTCCGGCAAACTCAATTTCGCTGATGACAGGTATGCCTGCATCAATAGCCTTCACGACCATTGGAGCAGTGTCAGGTATACCAGGGCTTTTTATTATTTCGTCAGCACACAGTATTTCATCCTCGGTATGCTTGTTCTCCTCCCATCTGATGCCATATTTATCCAGTATCTCCTTGTAGTTCGCCTTGATATTCCCCATATCGCTGACAAACACCTGGAATCCTTTCTTAAGAGCCAGTACCGCAGCGCCTACTCCGCTTTCTGCCGCGCCAAGAATTACTATCCTCATATATTATATATAATAATGTGTTGTCGTTATTATCTTATCTTCAATGTTACAATTGCCAATGCTGCCATGATTATCGTAACAATCCAGAATCGTACCGTCACCTTGCTTTCCAGCCAGCATCCGTTTGGCCAGTTAAGGAATATCTTCAGGTCCTTTGCCAGGTCCTCGGGCTTAACCCTGAATGTGTCATGTATGGGAGCCCGCTTTATAACACGCCATTTCTCCCCGCGTTTATTACCCATCTTCGCAACATTTGTCTGCAGGAGCACACTTATGCTCTCGACGAGGAAGACGAAACAGATGACAGGAATAAGCAGCTCCTTGTGAATGATGATTGCCGTTACAGCAATTATACCTCCGATGGCCAGAGAACCTGTATCACCCATGAACACCTGTGCCGGATATGCATTATACCACAGGAATCCTATAAGCGCACCCATGAAAGCCAACAGGAAGATAACCAACTCCTCCGATCCGGGAATAAACATGATATTCAGATAGCTGGCCAACGTGATATGGCTCGACACATACGCAAGTATTGCCAGTGCCGCACACATTATCGCCGAATTTCCGGCACACATACCATCCATTCCATCGTTAAGATTGCTGCCGTTGCTGACTGCCATTACGACGAATGTCACTACGAATACGAAGAATATCCATCCGGCGGCCGTCCTGTATTGTCCCAGGAACGAGAACAGGTTGCTGTAGCTCAGGTTGTTGTTTTTAACAAAGGGAATCGTCGTTATAGTGCTTTTAACCGGCTCGCTCTTGTGTATTACAACCTCGGTCGCTCCTTGTTTTACTGTTGTGATGTTTTCACGGATAACAGCATCAGGGCTCTGCCACAGGACAAGTCCTATTATCAGTCCCAGGACAGCCTGCCCTGCCAGCTTGTATATAGGGCGGAGACCGTCCTTATGCACTTTCATCTTTATGTAGTCATCCATGAAGCCTATAAATCCTAGCCACAATGTCGTGGCAAGCATCAGCAGCATGTATATATTGCGCAGTCGGCCAAGCAGCAGACACGGCACGATGGTGGCAACAATTATGATAATACCGCCCATGGTGGGAACGTTCTTCTTCTGAACGCCGTATGGGTCAATACTTGCATCGCGCTGTGTCTCGTTTATATTATGCTGCTTCATCCATTTGATGAAGTACTGGCCGAACCACATGGATATCAGCAGGCTCAGCACCAGTGTCAGTATTCCTCGGAACGAAATGTAATGCCACATTCCGGAACCGCTTATGCCGTAGCTTTCTAAAAATCTGAATAGATAATATAGCATTCTGTAATAGTATATTTGATGTTATGTATATTATTCGAGGCCAAATGCTTCGTGTATAATCTCATGATCGTCAAAATGATGCTTCACCCCCTGGATGATCTGATAGTCCTCATGTCCCTTTCCGGCAACAAGGATAGCGTCACCTGGATGCGCCATCATACATGCTGTGCGTATTGCCTCGCGACGGTCTGTGATACTTATCGTTTTCTTCATGTCTTCTGGTGTAAGGCCTGCAAGCATGTCATTTATTATATCCTGCGGATCCTCGAAACGAGGATTGTCACTTGTTATGATCACATGGTCGCTCTGCTTGACAGCCTCCTGAGCCATCAGCGGCCGCTTGCCCTTGTCACGGTTGCCACCTGCACCGCATATGGTCCAGCATTCGCCCTTGCCCTGTAATACCTCGTTGATAGTCGTCAGAACGTTTGCAATAGCATCCGGAGTATGTGCATAGTCTACTATGGCGGTCACGCCATTGCCAGAGCGTATTGTCTCAAAGCGTCCGTTCACTGGTTTCATGGCGCTCAGCTCAATTAGAGCCTCCTGCTGGCCTATGCCCATCATGCGCAGTGCACCATATACGGCAAGCAGGTTCTGGACATTGAACCGGCCGACGAATTGGACAAATACCTCGGTGTTGTCGAAAAGCAGATTCATACCCTCGAAACTTTCTTCCAGCACCTTTGCACGGAAATCAGCAATACCGCGTATTGAGTATGTCTTTACGGTCGCCTTGGTATTCTGTGTCATAACCATGCCATTGCGGTCATCTGCATTCGTAATCGCAAATGCCTCCTTGGGAAGCATGTCGAAGAATCCTTTCTTGGCATCACGGTAGTTCTCGAATGTCTTGTGATAATCCAGATGATCGCGTGTCAGGTTCGTGAACAGACCGCCGGTAAAGGTCAGGCCTCCAATTCGTTTCTGTGCTACAGCATGGCTGCTTACCTCCATGAATGCATATTCGCAACCGGCATCTGCCATATCTCCCAACAGGTGATTCAACGTGATCGGGTCAGGCGTTGTGCATTCGGTGGGGTAGGGCTTACCGTCAATATAGTTGCAGACAGTGCTGCAGAGACCAGCCTTTAAGCCCATGTGCCTTACAATATTGTACAATGTAGTGGCAATTGTCGTCTTGCCGTTGGTTCCGGTAACGCCTATCAGCTTCATCCTCCTGGTCGGATTGCCATAAAACTCAGTTGCCAAGGGCCCTACGGCATCCTCGGTATTATCATACTGGACATATGTGACATTTTCCGACAGCGTTTCAGGTAATTTCTCGCAGACAACTGTGCTTGCGCCAAGTTCAATAGCCCTGGCAATATAGTCGTGCCCGTCGACCTGAGTTCCGCGCATGGCAATGAAGGCCGTACCCTTCTCTACCTTGCGCGAATCAATCTCCAGCTTCGCTATTTCAATGCATGCATTGCCGATAATGTCCTTTGGCTTGCAATGCTCTATGATTTGAGTCAGTTTCATATACCTTATATATAGTATAATAGTTTACGTCTTATTCCAGAATCAGGTTTACGGTTGCAGGTTTTGTTATTTCAGTTCCCGCAGGAATGCTTTGTTCCTTTACGGCTCCCGTTCCTTGTAGTTTTACTTTCAGCCCCCTCTTCTTCATCTCGTAAACAGCATTTCGTGCTCCCATTCCGATAACATTCGGAACATGTTTGTTGTCTGTCGAATCCGCCTTGGAGCGGGCAACCTTCTTCGTCGGTGTATAAACAGAAAGGCTGTCTGCTGCCTCCTTTGCATCACGGGCCAGTGCCTGAGCCATCACAAACTGTGATATCTGGCTGAAGACAGGTCCGCACTGTCCGCCACCCGAAGCAGGCAGGCCACGCTTCACGATACATACGATACAACTGTAGCGTGGAGCTTCGCTTGGGTAGAAGCCACAGAAGCTGACCATGTATTTGTGCGATGCATAGCTTCCGTTCTCGGAGAACTGCGCCGTTCCAGTTTTTCCGCTAACCTCAAACAGCTTGCTGCCGTTACCCGCCTTATGACCTAAGCCGAGCTTTACTACATTGTGCAGGCAGAACTGTATGTCCTTCAGTGTCGACGGTTTGCAAATCTGCTGTTTAATGACCTCGGTCGGGAATTCGCGAACCACCTGTCCGTTTACCAGCTCGGCTTTTACGAATCTGGGGCGCACCATTGTGCCATTGTTGGCAATAGCATTGTAGAATGTCAGGGTACTGATAGGTGGCAGCATCGTAACATATCCTATGCTCATCCACGGCAGGTCGGTTTTGCTCCAATATCTTATCTGGCTGTCTGGACGTGGGATGATAGGTTCTCCCTTACCGGCAAATGGAAGGTTCAAAGGTATGCCTACTCCTATTCTCAGCAATCCGTCCACGTAAGCCTTTGGATTGTCATGATAAGCATTGTCGATGATGCGGCTGACACCGATATTACTACTCTGCTCCAGTATCTGTGATACTGTCAGGGTACCATATCCGCCACGATGCCAGTTGTGGTCTTTCATCACACGGCCATGCATCTGGAACTGTCCGTGATTACAGTCAACAGTATTGTCCAGTGTTATCTTGCCGTCATCCAGGGCAACCATTATACTGGCCGTCTTGAATGTAGATCCCGGTTCCATCAGGTCGCTGACCGCGCTGTTCTTCATCTCGTAGTATTCACCATCCTCGGCACGGTGCATGTTTACGATTGCCTTTATGTCGCCCGTAGCACATTCCATCACGATGGCAATGCCGATCTCACCGTTTACCAGAGGTTCCTTCAGTTTTGCAACCATAGCCTTTTCGGCAAAGTCCTGTATATCCACGTCTATTGTCGTCATCAGGTCGTGTCCCTGTACCGGCTCACGGTCAATGATGCTTACACGGTGGTTCCTGACCTTCATGCGGTGGCTCAGGCCGTTCTTTCCTCTCAGGATGCTGTCATAGCTCAGCTCAATGCCGTTCTTTGCAGCGTCCGAGTCACGCCACAGGTCGCCCAGCGTACGGCATGCCAGTGATCCGTATGGATGTTTGCGCTGCAAGGTCTCGTCAGCATAGAATCCGCCCTTGAACGAGGCATCCCTCAGCAGCGGCAGTTTCTTGCACTCCTTGTACTGGATATATGTTGCATGGCGCGGATATATCCTCCATGCATGGCTTCCCCTGCGCTTGCCTTCCTCCAGGCGTGTGCGGAACCATTCGGATGTCTTGTCAGGGAATATCCTGGCAAGTCCGTCGCAAATGCTGTCCAGTTGATGTTCAAACACCGAATCGCGGTATGCCTGAGCCTTGACACGCGCTTTTTCGTTCTTGTCGATTACAACGTAATCCATATACAGTCGATATTCGGGAACGGAACCCGCCATCAGTTTACCGTTGCAGTCGTATATGTTGCCACGGGTTGCCTGTATTGGAACATTCTCCTTTACGAACATCTTGCTCACTTCTGTCCAGTACTCACGCTTGCTGACCATGGTGTACAAGGCTGTACTCAGGATATACACACCCACCAAAGCCATCAGGATGACTATAATGCGGAAACGCCCTATAGTATTGTTTTTGTCAGCTTTCATGTCGTGTATTATTTGTTTGTGGTTATTATATGGTACGGAGCTTTGTTGCTTACTTGAATGGAACTGTCTCCGAATGCTTTCAACTGCAGTTCTATCTGACTCTGTCTTGTCCGGAATGTCAGTTCACTGTTTCTTGTCAGGCTTCTGAATTTCCAGTCCTGCAGTTCCTCGCGCAATAACTGCTCCTCGATGATTTCCTGTTGTGCGGCATATCGGTTGGATATGTAGACTATGATGCCTATTACGATAACCACGAACAACCATATCTGGCGTTTGAACCACTGTCCGTCGATGCTTATCTGCTTCCAGGCATCCCTTAATTGGCGTAATGCCAGTTCGTTGTCAGTCTCAACCCGCCTTATTCTCCGTTTTACGACCTTCTTCTCGACCTTTATGGGCTCTGTATCTGTTTCTTTCATCTTTTCTCTGCTATGCGAAGTTTAGCCGAACGGCTGCGTGGGTTAATATTTATTTCTTCTTCCGAAGGTATAATAGCTCCTTTGCCTATGTCTTTTAGTATTGATGCATGGTTTCCGTAAATCAGCGATTCTACACTGTTATCGTCCTTGTCTTGTCCTGTCCCCCGTATGTAGTTCTTTACTATTCTGTCTTCCAAGCTGTGGTAGGTCATTATTACCAGTCTCCCCCTCTTGTTTAAAATGGATGTCGCCGCTTCCAGCATCTCCCCCAAGGCTTTCATCTCTCCGTTGACTTCTATCCTCAGCGCCTGGAACACACGTGCCAGATCCTTCTTTTCACGTTCCCTGCCTAACAGCGGCGAAACTATGTCCGACAACTGTCCGGTTGTCCTGATATCTCCTTTGCCCCTGCGCCTGACTATCTCGGCGGAAATTCTCCGGCTCTGCTTCAGTTCTCCATACAGATACAGGATATCTGCAAGCCGTTCTTCGGGATATTCCATTACTATGTTGTGTGCCGTGAGGGAACTCTTCCTGTTCATCCTCATGTCCAGAGCAGCATCGTACCTGAACGAGAATCCCCTTTCCCCGTCATCCAGATGATGGCTGCTTACGCCCAGATCAGCCAGTATGCCGTCAACACCGTCAATATTATAGTACTGCATCCAGTTGCCGACAAAGCGGAAGTTGCTGTGTACGAATGTGAACCGCTCATCCACTATTGCACCATCCCTAGCATCATTGTCCTGATCAAAACCATACAGATGACCTTTCTCTCCCAGTCGCTTCAGGATTTCCTTGCTATGTCCCCCTCCTCCGTATGTCAGGTCCAGATAAATGCCGTCCGGCTTTATGTTCAAGCCTTCCATGCACTCGTCAAGCATAACCGGAATATGGTAGGTCGGGCAGTCCATCTCTTCGTGGGTGTTCTCGCTATTCAGCCGCAGGATTCATCAGGTTCTCCAAATTATGAGCCAGTTCGTCAGTACGTGAAAGCATGTCAATTGCTGTCTGGCGGTTCCATATTTCAATCGTGTCGTCAACACCAATGAAGCGAACCTCGTAGTCCAGGCTTGCAATTTCTGCATATCTCTGTGGTATCAGTATACGCCCGTTGCTGTCCATGCTGACACTTTCCGCTCCGGCTACAAACCCGCGCAGCGCAGCACGTCCGGAGCTGTCAAACATGTTTGTACGCTGTGTGATGGCATCTACCTGGGCATTCCAAACGTTCTCGGGATATAAGACCAGACATTTCTGGAATACGTCACGACGAAGGATCAGCCTCTCTACGCCCTCACGCTGCATCACTTTGCGGAAAACGGCAGGAAGGAAGACACGTCCCTTCTCGTCCATTTTTGCATCAATGTTGCCTGTAAATCTCATGTGCGTGTTCCTTATAATCGAATTTTGTCGCAAATATACAATTTTCTCCACAATTCCCCACTAACTTTTTGAATTATTTTTCATTGAACCTAGAACTATTTATTTTCACCCTCGCAGTGACAAGTAGTGATATTAGTTCTAAGTATTGATAAAATGGATATATTTGATGTAATTTACTGAAATTAAGTACCAAATGGAAAAAATCCGGCAATTAAAATTTGTCGGTGGGGAATTTTTCCGTATCTTTGTCGTGGATTAAAAATAATTAATCAAATTCCATGTTTATCACCAAAAGATTCCTACCCGGTTTTTGTTTAAGGTTCGCTCTTGTCCTGACGGCAGTGTTTCTGGTATGTTCATCAGTCGATGCCAGGCGCAAGGAGCGTAGGAGCGTTGTCCGTCTCGAAACAACTATGGGCACGATCCGCATAGCACTTATGGACGAGACCCCCGTTCATAGGGACAATTTCCTGAAACTTGTGTCCCAGGGGTTTTATGATGCGACCTTGTTCCATCGCGTTATCAAGGATTTTATGATTCAGGGCGGTGACCCATCCAGCCGGACAGCTCCGTCGGGAGTCCTTTTGGGCGACGGTGATCTAGGCTATACCTTGCCGCCCGAATTCTGCCTGCCGGACCTGTATCACAAGCGTGGCATGGTAGCTGCTGCCCGTGAAGGCGATGATGTCAATCCCGAACGCCGCAGCAGCGGCTGTCAGTTCTATATCGTCTGGGGCAGGAAGATGGGACCAGCCTCTCTCAACAAGGTGCGATCTTCCTGGGAAGAAAAAGGCTATGAATACAATCATTTCATGACGGACGACTATCAGATGATAGGCGGAACACCCCATCTGGACGGAGAATATACCGTGTTCGGCGAGGTGATAGACGGGCTTGATGTTGTTGACAGGATACAGCAGGAAAAGACCGATTCCAATGACCGTCCAATACAGGATGTGCGCATTGTTAGGGCTTCTGTCGAACAATACGGAAAAACTGGCCGTTCCCGTTGAAACCACCCCTTTTTGGCGTTATTATGGTAAAAAGGATTATTTTATCCTTTTCTATGTGCACACGCGAAGGAAAAAGTGTAATTTTGCCCCAAATTAAGAAATCAGGTAAAATAACGTAGAAACAAAAGGCTAAATATGAAGATAAAGTTGCTGATATTATCATTGCTCCTGGCGTTGTCCTCAACTGTTCTCCTGGTTTCCTGTATAGCAGAGGCGCCGCTGGAGATAGAATGTGACATCGAAGAGATTTCCGTACAACTTGAAAACCCGTTGGATATATTCGACCAAGAATCATATGCAACGTACCGTTTTCTTCCCATAGAGACTAAGCATGTCTTTTCGGTAAAGCATAATGCTGCCTTGGGAAGCTATCCTGTTTACATCAAGACCTCCAAGGGCTCTACTGCATTTATTGTCATCGACGGTGAAGAGGTGCCGTTCGAGAATGGCCGTCTCGTAAATTTCACCAACGAGCGTGTGCAGAAATTCGTCATCCGTTGTGAAAGCGGCGAATGGAGCAAGACTTACGAGGTCTCCATGGAACATCAGCCGGCATATACGGTGTTGACCGAGATGCTGATTACGTTCAATGGAAACTATACAATCCAGGGCAAGACATCCACTAACCCCGGCTATTACGTTTGGACCGAAACAGACCCTGTTATCACGAAGAACCTGTTCCGTGCAGGTGATCCTGTCTGGAAGAACGGCAACCCCGGATTCATATTGAGCCGAGGCAGCGCACAGCCCGACGAGTATCCGACAATACCTGTCTTCAACGGCGGAATGGACGGTAGCGATTGTGTCGAGCTACATACACGCAGTACAGGTTCCTTCGGACAGATGGTACATATCCCCCTGGCAGCAGGCAGTATGTTCAATGGCCTGTTCGATTCCAGCAAGGCATTGAACGATGCCCGCAAGGCAACGCGTATGGGAGTTCCCTGTCCGCACAAGCCGATATGTATCGAGGCAGACCTGAGATACGAGCCCGGCCCCAAGTTTCAGGATTCAAACGAGAACGAGATTACAGGCGTCGTGGACGAACCCGATCTGTATTGCATAATATATCGTAATGCTGACGAGAATGGTAATGCAGTGGTCCTTGACGGCGATGATGTCCTCACCAACAAGCATATAAAGGGTGTTGCGCGCCTGAAACACAACTATAATATGGTCTGGAACGAGGAGGAACAGCGCCATATTCCGGAGCCGGTTCTTACCAACAGCCCCATACATGGTATTACGAACGAATGGCAGCATGTCTCGATACCTGTCAATTATGATTTCTTCCAGACGGGACATGAGAACGTGATAGACCCCATCCTTCTCAGGAACCGCGGCTATAGCATTGTGATAGGCTCTACCAGCAGCTGGCGCGGAGGATATTTCGAAGGAGCCCTGGATTCCAAGCTCTATATGGACAATGTCAAGGTCGTATTCGAGGACCCCGAGGATGAGGGCGATACCACGCTCCCCATAGCATCCGCAAGTATTATTGTCGACGATCCCCTGGCCTTGTTCCCCGAGGAAGGTGACAGCATCCAGTATATGGAAGAGGGTACGACCGAGATAGTATTCCCTGTAAAATGGGATGCCGACATGACATCCGTACCATTGACCCTTCATCCGGGTCAGGGCTATACTGTCTATGACGAGGCTGGCAAGGTATTCGTTTCCGGAACCAAGGTAGACCTTTCCAAGGACAAGGTATTGAAGCTCAAGGCCCATGATGCCGAGGGCAAACTGGAAATCATATATATCGTACGGGCCAAGTTCGAGGATCAGCCCGTTCCGACAATCCTTTCCGCATGTATCAAGATAGCATCGCCGCTGACAATATTCAACAATGTCGGTGACAGCGTACAGACCCCGTCAGCGTCCAACGAAATCATATTCCCCGTAAGATGGGATGCCGTTGTCACCGCAGTACCTTTGACCCTGAACGTCAGCAAGTGGGCAACTGTCCAGGATGCAGGTGGCAACAGTTTCGTTTCCGGAAGCAATGTAGACCTTTCCGACGGACAGTTCCATCAGTTCAAGGTCTTCAGCCAGGACGGTACCCAGACAAATACATACAAGGTCAAGGTCAAGTATGCCGAACAGGCCGAATTCACCGTATCGTCATTCAGCATTGTCGTAAACAATCCGCTTGAGATATTCAAGCAGGCAACCGACAGCGTCCAGACCGCAAACGAGGCGAACGAAGTCGTATTCCCAGTCAGGTGGAATGCCGATGTTACCGCAGTACCCCTCACCATCCACGCAACCAAGTTCTCGACAATCTATGACGAGAACGAGGAGGTCTTTACATCCGGCCAGAAGGTAAATCTCTCGGATGGTGAGTTCCATACATTTACTGTCAAGAGCCGTTTCGGCAAGAATACACTTACATACAAGGTAAGAGCAGATATCGGTCAGGAACCCCGCTACGTATTCAGCTTCGAGAACGGAAACACATCCAGCGGATATTACACATGGACCGATGCAAACCTCGCTTCTTCATGGGTGACCACCAACCCCATGTTCAAGGTCCTCCGTACCGGAGCATCAGCATCCGAGTGTCCTGCCAGGAAAGACGGTACCAGCGTGTTGCTGCTCGAGACCGCAGCCAACAACAGCACATACGCATCCATGCTGAAGATGCGTACTGTTCCCGGCATGCTGTTCAACGGAACCATGGATTCATACTCCCTCCAGCAGGCTATGAGTGGAGGTCTGTCATATTTCCAGTCACTGGTACACTACGGAGCACCCTTCAAGCACAAACCAACAAAGATGAAGGTCCGTGCCAAGTATATTCCAGGCGAGAAATACTACAAGGGCAATACCTACACTGCAGGCGAGACCGATTCTCCAGACATATACTGCGTGTTCTATCGTAATATGGGAGGCCAGTTCGTACTCTCTGCCACCGATCTGTTTACCCATGGCAATATCGCAGGTTATGTCAGACTCCACGGCTCAAGCAAGCAGGTAGGCACCACATGGACTGATCTCGAGTTCAAGATAGAGACATACAATGTCGATGCCGCAGCATTGGCAGACGGAGGCTACAGCATGGTCATCGGAGCCACCAGCAGCTGGAATGGACATAATATGGAAGGAGCCGAAGGTTCCAAACTATACATCGAAAGTATAACCATTTTTTACGAGGATTGATGAACAGGATAATCAAATATATTGCGGTAGCCGTTGTATGCTTGGCTACCATGCCGGTATGGGCTCAGGAAACCGATGTTGACACACCAATTCCCGTTGCAGACAAATGGGAACGCTGGGGACCTACCAGCCGTACAGGCTTCGGTTTCCAGCTTAAGATGGGATACAGCATCGGAGGTTATTCCCCGCTTCCCATTCCCCGTGAAATCCGGCAGATTCAGAAATTCAGCCCCCAGGGAGGTATCAGCGTCGGTGTCGAGGGCTACAAGATGTTCAACCGCCGTTGGGGCCTGAAGATAGGCGTCACACTCGCCAACCAGGGCTTCTCGACCAGAGCCGAAGTAAAGAACTATTATACCAAGATAGTGCTTGATGGCGAGGAACAGAAAGGATGGTTTACCGGTATCAACGAGACCAGCATCAACAACTGGACATTGACAATACCCGTAATGGCAACCCTGCGCATGAGCCCTCGCTGGCACGTGAGCATGGGTCCTTATTTGCAGATGTTCCTGTCCAAGAATTTCGATGCCAAGGTACACGGATTCCCCGAGGCAGAGCGTGCCGAGGACGCATATCTCCGCGTTGACCACGGTGACGGTTCCGGCCCTACTCAGGACAAGAACATATTCGGTCCCGAGAAGGAAGCCACAACCAGCCTAGGCAAAGATATGGTCTTCTGCACTGCAGGTATCGAGCTCCTTTTCGACTGGAAGATAACCAAGCACATCGGAGCATTCGGCAAGCTTGACTGGGGCTTCACCAGCATCTTCCCCGGCGATTATGACACAGTACGTTTCAAGATGTTCCCGATATTCGGAACAATAGGCGGAGCATATTGCTTCTGATACATGTAGGGAATTATAGAAAAAAAATAAGGTAGAAAGACAGATCGGATTTCAGATGAAGAAATTATTTACATTGTTTGTTGCAGGTATGCTGGTTGCCACAGCCGGCGCTCAGGGCATCTTCCAGTTCCAGAATTCAGATTTCGAACAGTGGGAGGATGTCACATATAACGATAAGACACAAATAGCACCCGTTGCATGGCACTCGTATCTGACAGGTACAGGTGCGGTCAAGGCCAATGCCGTAAAGTACGCAGCACCCTTGGAGAAGGGCGAGGCACGCACTGGCTCTGCAGGTACAACCAGTGTCCTCGTCAAGGGCAAGAACTATCTGACCCTGAACCTGGCAGGTAATCTGACGACCGGCTGTGTCGAGATGGGCCATCTCAATCAGGGCAACACCGCCGTCAACTACAATTACACCAATATCTCCAGCGGTCAGGCCATGCAGTTTACCGGACGTCCCGACGCAATGAAGGTCTGGGTACGCTTCCACGGCGTAAACAAAGGACAGATTGCAGCATATCTGCACAGCGCCGGCCGTTTCCAGTTCCCCATTGCCACAGGCGACGACATCACCGGCCAGATGGTCGGCAGTGCCGCACAGTTTGCAGACAGCAACGACCAATGGACCGAATACACCATACCGTTCAACTATGTCGGCAACGACAATCCCGCCTATGCACTCGTCTCGTTTACGACGACCAATATCCCCGGCAAGGGTAGCAAGGACGACTATATGTACATCGACGATATCTCCCTGGTATACAACAGCGAACTGTCGGAAATCATGTATAACGGAAAGAGCATCCTGGGGAAGATCTCTGTTGATGCCGAGTACGACGAAAGCCTCCTTTCCGGCTTGAAATCCAATGGCGCAGGCGCAACCATCACACACCAGTACAACCCCGCTACATACGTGCTGACCGTCAAGGTTACTGCACAGGACAACAGCTCTGAGCACACATACACATACCAGTTCAGGAAACCCACGGTATACTACACCGTCACGTTCCTGACCTATGACGGCCAGACCATAGTCACCAAGACCATAAAGGAAGGAGACCCCGTTGTCGCCCCCAATGCACCTGCCCGCGAGGGATACACCTTTACAGGCTGGGACCCCGATATTGTCTCACCCGCACAGGCAGACGCCACATATACTGCCACCTACGAGGAGATAATCCCAGAGGACGTCTACTACACCGTTACATTCCTCAATTACAACGGAGAGACCATCTTCACCACACAGATCAAGGAAGGTGACAGGATAATCGTTCCCGAAAACCCCGTACGCGAAGGCTATACCTTCATGGGGTGGACACCCGCTATTGTCGAGATTGTAACATCCAATGCCACCTATATGGCCACCTATGAGAAGGATGAGGAGCCCGAACCCGTACACGAATGGCCCTCTGCAGGAACAGTATCGACATACGAAGACAATGTCACCGTCACCATCAACGGCCAGAAGGGCGACCCACAGCCATGTGTGGTTAATGTAAAATACGGCCAGGACGGTGTCATAGACTTTGCCCTGAACGACTTTATACTCATCAGCAACGGCGACGAGATACCTGTCGGCAATATCAAGGTCCAGAATATCTCACAGGAATGGGACCGTACAATAGCAGCCGGCAAGTTCTCGTTCACCGGAAATATAACAATCCCCGAGGGCAGCGACCCCGAAAAGTTCTGGATGGGCCCCTATTTAGGCGTTATCCCCATGCAGATGACTGGCGAGATGAACGACCAGGAGCTTCACGTCCAGATCTTCATCAACCTCATGTCCACAATGGGTCAGATGGTTCAGGTCGAGGTAGGCAACGAGCTGGGCAAGGATGCAGAACCGATAATTACATACAAGCTCAAGCCCAACTCCGTTACATTCAATCCATCCACCCTCACATACGATGCAACATCCGTCCAGATGTCCTATGTGATACTCAAGCACTCCTCCAAGGCAGATGTCGAGGACGTCGAGATACCACGTTCAACCACCCTCGACTGGTTCCAGACCAACGAAGAGAAATCCATAACAGGAACATACTACGATTCCGAATACAAGGTAGAGGTCCAGTATTACATCCTCAAGCCCGCAAAGCCGGCCGCAAAGATCGACTATTGGATCAAGCCCGGTTCCGTAACCTACAATCCCGAGGTAATCCCCTATGATGCGACATACGTTAACCTGTGCTACGTAGTAATCAAGCATTCTTCCGACGAAAGCGTTGCCGACGAAGAAATCAACCGCACCTATGCCATTACATGGGATGCTACCGACGACGAGGTCAAGATGTCAGGCACATACACAGATCCAAAGTACAAGGTACAGGTACCGTACAGCATCTGGAAGCTTGCCAAACCCGCATGGATGATGCCCACATCAGGAACAAAGACATACAGCGAGGACCTTTACGTCGGCGTAGACGGCAAGATGAACGGCCCTATGGACAGCGAGGTGCAGATCACCTTCCATGACGACAATACTATAGACCTGGCACTCTATAACTTTATTCTCAAGTCCAGAGATTCAGATCCCATGTACGTCGGCAATATATTGATCGAGAATGTAGGGCTTACAGATACAGGTCAGCACTATTCCACATTCGAATACAACGGCAATCTTGACATTGCCGCAGGCACAGACCCCGCCGATGCAATGTGGATGGGTCCCCTGCTGGGAACACTCCCCCTGCCCACAGCAGGCAAGATCAACAACGAGCAGCTGTTCGTAACTATCAAACTGCATGCCGGTGGTCAGGATATCGACGTGCAGGTAGGCAACAAGGCATACTTTGATAATCTGGACGGCGAGGACTTTACCGGGGTCACCGATTTCGTGACAGCAAGACCATCGTCCAATACAACCGTCGGCTCCTGCTACAACCTTCAGGGCCAGCGCGTCAACCCGTCAGCCAAGGGCATACACGTCGTAAACGGCCGCCTCGTGCTGAAACTCTGATGACATTTGATAGAAACAGGTATTATATTTAGGATAATAGATTGAACTACGAGATGAAGATGAAAAGATTTTTATATACCTTCCTGATGGCAGCCGTTGCAATATCGGCTAACGCCCAGTATCAGTTGGGCAACTCCGATTTCGAGCAGTGGGAAGAAGTCTCATACAGCGGCAAGACCGGCGAGGAACCCCTGCTTTGGAGCTCCTTCCTGGACGGAACAGGTTCCCTGAAGGGAATGGCAGGCGCAGTACAGCTATGGAAGAGCACCGATACACGCCCAGGTACCAAGGGACATTACAGCGCCGAGATCAAGGCACGTAATGTAATGTTCGGTATCATCGCCCAGGGCAACCTTACCACAGGCTGCGTCAACATGGGCTCTACAACCGCCACCGATGCAAGCGGAAACTACAACTACATCAACGAGAGCCGTACCGACCAGTCAATGCGCTTCTCCGGTCACCCCGATGCAGCACGCTATTGGGTCAAGTTCAACGGCAAGAACGACGGCAAGGTCAGCATCACCCTCACTACCAAGGGCTATTTCCAGGACCCCCAGGCCAACAACATCACAGCAACCGTTGTAGCCAGCAGCATCAAGTCCACCCCCAGCAACAGCACCTGGACCCAATATACCGTCCCCTTTGACGTCAAGGATTCGTCCCGTGATCCCTATTATGTCCTGGTAAATATAAGCACCAGTGCAATCGCAGGCGACGGAGCCGAGTCAGACCACCTCTATGTTGACGACCTCGAGATGCTGTACTACAGCGAGGCAAAGAGTATTACCTATGACGGCCAGGACATACTGGGCAGGACAAAGATGGACTGCCTCTTTGACCCCGACAAGCTTACCGACGTCAAGATGACCGGCCGCGCAGCAACATGGTCATACAGCTTCGACTACAACGCATACGCATTGACGGTTACCGTCCGCGGTGAGAATTTCAGCGAGGACGCAAGCAATTTCCACTCATACACGATACCGTTCACAAAGCCCAATGCCGATATCAGCAGCGCCATACAGGACGGAGTCGATCTGCTCACCAATTCCCAAGACGTTATATATAATAAGGAACGCGTGCAGCTGACCTTCAACGACGATGTCAAGTCACATACCGAGACCTTCGATATCAACACCTGTCAGTTGACAGTTGTAATGACAGACATCTCCGGCAACAAGATTACCCGCATCATACAGTTCCACGTACCGGCACCCGCCATTCGGTCCGCAACATGGAAAGGCGAGCCCGTCAACGTAGACGCCTTCACCACCACCGACCTGTATAGCGAGTCAGATTTTGTCCTCATTGGCAACGAGGACGCCACCCTCGTGCGCTCGTTTGACGAGGGCACGCTCCTGCTGACCGTTACTGCCCAGGCAGCAGCCGGCTACGATATCTTCAATCGCGTATATACATACCAGTTCGGACTCGGCCAGATGCCCGATCCCCGTGACGAGGTCATCGAGCCCGTCAAGATGGAGAAGAACAAGCAGTACTATATCAAGAACAAGTATCATGACAAGTACGTGATGGACAACAATACCCTTTCCAGCGGCGAGGGCACCGACCTCACCAAATGGACCGTTACCAGCAACAACTACGTACAGAGCTCCAACGGGAAGTATTTCAACATCACCATCAACTACAATATATTCGTTACTGCACCTACCAGCGTTTCGTACAGCGTCAACAGCACCTCGTCAACAGCCATGGATATCCAACAGTCAGTCGGCGGATATATCATGTCAAGCACCGCAACCTGGACAGCATGGTTTGTAGAACGCTCGTACCAGGCATTCCTTTCCTGGCACGAGAATGCAGCCGACGGTCCCGACGGAACAAACAACCTGGACGTCTATGGCAAGGAAGATCCCCGCTACAGTCTTGCCGTTTGGCAGTTCTATGACTGCAATGAAGTTGACTGCCGCAATCTCCGCATCGAGTTGTACGACGAGCTGACACGTGCCCAGCAGATGGGTATGGACATCACCTCGTATCGCCAGGTTATGAACAAGAACGCCACCAACAAGACAGTCCTCAGCGACCTCCTCGCTACCGTACGCGCAGCCCAGTTCAACTTCGTGGACAAAGGCTTTACCGAAGACCGCACGTCTTTGCTCGGTTCAACCGACCTGACCAACTCCACTTACTGGAATACCAATATGTCAAAGAATACAACCGGCGGACACCACTGGGACGGCACCATGACTCCGTACTACGAGCAGTCAGCCTCGCCTGTCAACTACTGGGAATCATCCAGCCCATGGACATCAAGTGCCAGTCAGACTGTCAAGCTCCCTGCCGGCCACTACATGGTCAAGGCCACCGCACGCGCCAGCCAGTATGCCCAGTCATACATCAAGGTAGGTGACCAGAGCGTATCCTTCCCATCCAAGGGTGATACAGGTCGCGGTGTCGACGTGAACGGCAACGTCAATTTCCGTTCCGACGGCACTTATGCCAACAACAACGTCGGACGCGGATGGGAATACCGCTATCTGGCATTCGACGTAATGAACCCCAATGACAATGTCACTGTCGAGATAGGCGGTTCGTGCGAGGGAATCATCCACCAGTGGATTTCAATCAGCAATATCCAGCTCCTTGCCAAGCCAGCACCCGAGATGAAGATGCTCAGCTATACCTATGACGACAAGACATATACACCCTCTTCTTCCAACACCATCGACATGTCCGACGTCTTCTGGAAGGAAGAGATTATACCTGCAGTCGAGACTGCAGGATATGGCGTATACGAATGCAAGTTCGACTCCGTACAGTGGCAGATGCACGTTACACTCAGCCAGGAGGAAGGCATCAACTACGGCTATGCCCCCATACAGTACACCATCCAGTACCACAAGCCGGCACCGGGACTCACTACATTGATGTTCGACGGCGAGGACATCCTCAACGCAAGCACCGTTGACAAATACTACAATGCCAGCCTTCTGACCTATTCCACCAACCAGGACACACAGAAGACCCAGCTGTCATTCAACCGCAAGGCCAATGTCCTGACCATCGTCACCAGCGGTTACAATCTGGACAACACCTACGTCATAAGCTTCAAGGACGCCTCGGCCGTCAGCACCGAGTTTACCGAGATGATAGCCGTAACAATCAATCAGGAAGCCTCCGAGCCCGAGGAATCCACCGTATATACCCGTGAAAACGGCGACGGCACATTCGATTTCGAACTGCCCAACTTCCAGCTCATCATCGATGGCGAGGCCATGCCTATAGGCACAATCGTACTGTCGGGCATCACAATGATCAACGAGGACGGTGTCACCACCTTCAAGATAAAGAAGACCGTAACCATTGCCGCAGGCGACAAGGAAGGCATCTCCACCGACGAATGGTTTGGTCCGTGGCTCGGCGACATCCCCATCGACCTGAACGTTGGCAAGATATATGCCGGACGCCTCTATTGCGAATTGGACATCGACATGCAGGAATCACTTGGTCAGACCATCAAGGTCGTTGTAGGCACAGACAAGGATGCCTACCTCGTAGGTGACGCCAACGGCAATGGCGAGGTGGAAATCGGAGACATTACATCCGTACTGACCCTGATGGCCACACCCGACGATACCGGTTTCTACGATACAAAGGCAGCCGATGCAAATAAAAACGGCGAGATAGAGATCGGTGACGTGACCACGATACTGGCCATCATGGCAGGAAATTAATTACCCAAGAAACAGGATACAGACCGTGGAGACCCAGAATTTCATAGTAATGCTTACATTTGCCTGCTGTACTATGGCACACGCCGTAGCCACGGCAGTAGTGGCCATTTACGCCAGATACAAGGTGCAATATCTCAGCCTGGCATGGATTATGGGCCTTTTTACCATGATCCTGCTCATCATTACACCTTTCAGCGCAAGTGTGGCAAACGGTCATCCCGGCCTCCTGCATCCCGGCATGCTGCTTATGTTCGTTGTCGGCAGCTACATGCAGAGTATCTATACCTTCGGCATCACCATGCCCGGTTTCCTCCAATGGGGGCGCATGTGGGGCTATGCCTCACCCATCATCATCCTGGGCGTCGTATCCCTCGTCGCATTCTATCCCTTCGGCAGCCTTACCAAGGTATACTCGTTCTCCGAGCTTGCCGACAACATACTCTCTCCCGACCTGATAATGCGTATCATAGCCCTCGGCATGGGAGTCTACTATGTCATCAACATATTCCGTCTGCCCCACCGCATGGCATACAAGACCATAATACCCACATACCTGGTGGGCTATTGCACATTGCTGGGCCTCAGCTCCGTACTCTATATCCACGTCTGCTTCAACTACAGCGCCCAGGGCCTGTGCTGGTACGTAGGGGTATTCTCGGCACTGAATATGTACCTCGTCTTCCAGACCCTGGACAATATGGCACGCACCCTGCCCCTTCCCCACATAGACGATGACAGCTATATGCTGGATGAAGATACCGATGAAAACGCGCAAAACGATGCCGAAATCAGAAGGGAAGAAGATTTTAACGAGCGCAATCTCCGTTGCTATCACCGCATACAGCACTGGATGCAGAACCACCGCGCAGCATGGTGCGACTACACGTTCAACCGTGACCGCCTGTGCGAGGAGACAGGCATCAACCGCCAGCTCATGCTCCAGTGCCTGCGCAGCCAGGGCTACAACAACGTACACGAATACCTGACCCTGTATCGCGTCGAGGAACTGAAGAACCTCGTCAAGTCAGGACGCCTGCGTGTCGCCACCGAGTGCGATATGGCAGGCTTTGCCACCGTCAAGACAGCCCGCCTCTGCTTCGAACGTACCTATGGTGTAAAACTGGATGACTATATCTCAGAGAAAACAAAAGTAAGAAATTGAGACTTACTTCCCTTTTCATAGATTATCTATACTTTTGTCACATATTTCCCATACTCTACACATACTCTACACATACTCTACACATACTCTATCCAAGGTGTATCCAAGGTGTAGCCAAGGTCTACCCAAGGTGTAGCCAAGGTTAAAATGCTGCCATATCCTTGGGTGGAACCTGTGTACAGTATGGATAGGGTATGGATTGAGTGAATTAAAAGCTAGTTGAAAGCACTCTAAACACAAGTATGCGGTCGAGTGCTATAAAGCGCCAACAATCCTTTTCTATAACAAATCTACAAAATCATTTCCTTTTTGGGGTAGGATGTGAGAATAAAGGGCTGAATTATTTTGCTCTTTTGGGCTTTTTGATTATCTTTGCGCGACAAAGCATATATAATGAGGAGGCTGATTTACATACTGTTTTTGCTCGTGGTGCTGGTGTCTGGGGCTGCTGCATCTCCTGTTTCTGAGGTGCGACGTCGCAAGCGTAACCAGAAGCCTGACACGATTGCCGTGGCGGCAGTGCAGGATGTGTCTGTCTTCTCGCGCAGGAGGATGAGTACATCGGCATTCCCGGTGCAGTTGACGGTTGTGGGACGTGCTGTGAGGGTTCAGAGTCCGGAGAATCAGGTCTTGCCGATATATACTGCGACGGGTGGCTTCTACATGGTAATGCGGCTCACTAAGGGTACGAACTGGCTGAACGGCCTGCCGCGGGGAAGCTATTTCATTAACAACCGTACAATAACGATTAACTGATTTGCCCTTAAATGACTATGGCAATGGAAGATATTATACCCGAGGTTCCTGTGGAACTGATCAAGGCGGAACTGACCGAGGAGCGTAAACTGCGCCGTACAAACAAGAGTGGCAACGATATCTATGTCGTAACGTGGCAGGATTCTCCCAACACGGTGCGTGAGATAGGGCGTCTTCGCGAGATTGCTTTCCGTGCTGCGGGAGGCGGTACTGGCAAGAGCCTGGACCTGGACGAGTTTGACACGTGCGACAATCCGTACAAGCAGATGATTGTATGGGACCCGGAGGAGGAAAAGATATTGGGCGGTTACCGCTATATCCTGGGCAAGGACTGGGATATAGATGAGAACGGCCAGCCCAGGCTTGCTACGAGCCACATGTTCCGTTTCTCGGAGCGGTTTATGAAGGACTATGCCCCATGGACTATAGAGTTGGGACGTTCCTTCGTTACGTTGGAATATCAGAGCAGCCGCCTGGGTGCGAAGGGTATCTTTGCGCTGGATAACCTGTGGGATGGCCTGGGGGCAATAACGGTTATCGAGCCTACGGTGCGGTATCTGTTCGGCAAGTTCACGATGTATCCGTCGTACGACCGCCTGAGCAGGGATATGATACTGTATTTCCTGAACAAGCATTTCCCTGATCCGCAGCATTTGATTGAGCCGATCAATCCGATTCATTACGAGAATGATCCTGCTGGGTTTGCGGACTTGTTTACGGAGGATGATTTCAAGCGTGACTATCGCATACTGAACAAGGCGGTGCGTCAGCGCGGTCTCAATATCCCGCCGCTGGTGAATGCGTATATGTCGCTTTCGCCAACGATGAAGCTGTTCGGTACGGCCATCAATGACGGTTTCGGTGATGTCGAGGAGACTGGCATACTGATTGCCGTAGACGAGATTTTGCAGGAGAAGCGCATGCGCCATATTGATACATTTGCTGCCGAGCATCCGGAACTGGTGCGTATTACCAGTGGAGCAGGCAAGATTTTCTATCCGGTGGAATGATGCAGTGGCAGCAGCTTTTATCCAATAAGCGTCTCGGTCAGGAGGACCGTTTTCATCGCAAGGACGACCGTACTGAATTTCAGCGCGACTATGACCGTCTGATATTCTCGGCTCCTTTCCGCCGTTTGCAGAACAAGACTCAGGTATTTCCCCTGCCGGGCAGTATATTCGTACACAACAGGCTGACTCATTCTCTGGAGGTCAGCAGCGTGGGTCGTTCGCTGGGTAATGACGTGAGCCGTCTGTTGCTGGAGCGTCACCCTGAATTGAAGGATACGCATTTTACGGAGCTTGGTAGTATCGTAAGTGCTGCCTGTCTGGCGCATGACTTGGGCAATCCTCCGTTCGGTCACAGCGGCGAGAGGGCAATAGGTACGTATTTCAGCGAGGGTGACGGCGGTTTCCTGCATGGTTGGACGTGTCCCGAAACTGGTGACTCCATCAGCGAGGAGCAATGGAACGATCTGATTAACTTCGAGGGCAATGCCAATGCGTTCCGTCTGCTCACTCACCATTTCAACGGTCGCAGGCAGGGCGGATTCGTAATGACATACAGCACTCTGGCAAGCATCGTAAAATATCCTTACAGCAGCGACCTGGCGATGAAGAAGCGCAAGTTCGGCTTTTTCCGTGCCGAGGAGGAGTATTATACTCGTATTGCTGCCGAGTTGGGCATCAGGAGGTTTGACAGTCCCGAAGGCTCGTTGCACTATGCCCGTTATCCGCTGGTATATCTGGTCGAGGCGGCGGATGACATCTGTTACGAGATTATGGATATCGAGGATGCGCACAAGTTGAAGATATTGACTACTGCAGAGACAAAGGAACTGCTGATGGCTTATTTTGATCAGACGCAGCAGGAGCATGTCCGTGAGAGGATGAATACGCTGGACGATGTAAACGAGCAGGTTGTGTATCTCCGTGCCTGTGTCATCAATAAGCTGGAGGCGGAGTGTGTGCGTGTCTTTGTCGAGAACGAGGAGGCCATACTGCAGGGTGAGTTCACGGGCTGCCTGATCGACCATATCGGTCAGATTCCACTGGATGCCTACCGCCGTTGCCAGGAGGTGAGTGTTGGGCGCATCTATCACAGCAAGGATGTTATGGACATCGAGATTGCGGGTTTCAAGGTTATCACCTCGCTGACGGACATGATGGTCCTGGCGGTGACGCATACGGACCGTGCGTTTTCCCAGTTGCTGATAAACCGTGTTTCGCAGCAGTACGACATCAAGGCTCCTACGCTGTACGGTCGTATCATGGCGGTATTGGACTATATTTCGGGAATGACGGATGTCTATGCCCTGGATATGTATCGCAAGATAAACGGTATGAGCATACCGACACTATAAACTACAGGAAATGGAAAGTATCAGGATAATAAACAACAGTCACCATGATTTGCCGCGTTATGCGACTCCGCTGAGTGCGGGTATGGATCTTCGTGCCAACCTGGATCAGGCGGTTATCTTGAAGCCGTTGGAGCGCAGGCTGATACCAACGGGTCTGCGCATGGCGCTCCCTCCTGGCTATGAGGCTCAGGTGAGGCCGCGCAGCGGATTGGCTTTGAAGAAGGGTATAACGGTGCTGAATACTCCGGGAACGATAGATGCTGACTATCGTGGTGAGATAGGGGTTATTCTCATAAATCTCAGCTCGGAGGATTTCGTGGTAGAGGATGGTGAGCGTATTGCCCAGATGGTAATCGCGCGTCACGAGCAGCCGCAGTTGGTTCAGGTGGATACATTGGACGAGACGGAACGCGGCGAGGGTGGTTTCGGCCATAGTGGTGTCAAGTAGGGTACTCAGTGCATCTGGATGAAGAATAAGATTTACATACTGGTATTGCTTGTGCTTAGTCAGTGTATACAGGCACAGACCAGGATGGACTATTTCCTGATGGAAGCGGGCAAATACCGTATGCGTCAGGACTGGAGTCAGGCGATGATGCTGTACCGTCATGCCCTGGACATCAATCCCGACTCGCCCGAGGCTTTGTTCCAGCTGGGACGCATGTCTTTCTATATCCGTGAGGACAGCATTGGCGAGAGCTGCATGCTGAGGGCTATAGGCATAGACAGTACGAATACGTCGTATATGGAGTCGCTGGCTGCGATTTACCTGCGTACGAACAGGGCGGAGCAGGCATTGCCCTTGCTGGAGAAGATGAGTGTGCTGGAGCCCCGCCGTACGGACGTGCTTTCCCATCTGGCGACCTATTATGGCGAAACGGGACGTCTGGAGGATGCCATCAAGACACTGGACCGGTGGGAAACGCTTGAGGGCAGGATCCCGCAGCTTTCGTATGAGAAATACAGCCTGTATAACCAGCTAGGGGACAGTATCAGTGCCTTCGGTGAGCTGGAGGCGTTGTGCAACGAGTTCCCGAGCGACATGACACACCGTGTGCGCATGGGATACCAGTACCAGCTGCACGGCAACCTGAAGATGGCTCTTCAGATTTATGACGATGTGCGCAGTAGCGAACCGCATAATCCGCAGTTGCAGATTGCAATGATGGAATATTACGAGGCGCAGGGTCACAAGGAGCGTGCCGATGCAATGCGTGATTCCATGATGTTTGACGTGCAGGCGGACAAGGCTCTGCGTTATGGCCTGCTGCAGAACTACATCCAGGGCCTGGCGGGCAATCCCAAGGCCGACTCGCTTGTGGCGGACAGGTTCGACAGGTTGTTTGCGATTGATTCCACCGATGTGGAGATAATGGGTATATATGCTTCGTGGCTGACTTATTTCGAGAAACCGGATTCGGTGATATGCCCTGTAATGCAGCGCTTGCTGAAGGTGGCTCCGGATAACGAGATGGCTACGCAGTGGCTATTGCAGTATTTTGCCCAGAAGCAGGAGTTTACCTCGCTCGAGGAGATTTGCCGCCGCGGGACCAACTACCATCCGGATAACCTTGCCTATCATTATTTTCTGGGAATGACTTTCTCGGAGCTTGGCAGGGAGCAGGATGCGCTGGATGCGTGGCAGAAGGGCCTTAAGCTGCGCAAGCCCAAGACGTCGCCGGTATTGATTTCCAATGTCTTTACGGCATCGGGTGATATGTATTTCAAGATGAACAGGGTACGTGAGTCGTTTTGTGCATACGATTCCGCGCTGGTGTATAACAAGGACAATGTGCTGGCGCTGAACAACTATGCTTATTTCCTGTCCCTGCGCAAGGAGAGCCTGGACAAGGCCGAGCAGATGAGTTACCGTACTATCAAGGCTGAACCTGATAACATTACCTATCTGGATACTTATGCCTGGATATTGTTCATGCGTGGTGAGTATGCCGAGGCGGCTCATTATATGGATCGTGTTGTAAGTCCGGACAGTACGGCGGCGGCATTGTTGGCCGATTCCCGTATTTCGACTGCTGTCCTGGAGCATGCCGGTGACATTGCATGGTTCAATGGGGATGCGGGGCGTGCGTGTTATCTGTGGGAACTGGCTGTCAGGCGCGGTGATGACGAGGTGACGGCGACGCTTCAGAAAAAGTCAAGGAAAAGGAAATACTTTAGGAAATAGATGATTATGAGATACATATATCTGTTATTGACGCTGGTAGCGGTTCTTTCACTGATGTCGTGCTCTTCAACAAGAAAGGCAGCGCGTCAGACAATCCCGACCACATCGGGATGGAATGCAGGCGATTGTGTAACGCAACGCTGTAATATGGTCCTCAAGAGCGGAAACCGCAGCGTAAGCCTGGGCGGCTCCCTGAGGATGAAGCGCGATGATGTGATACAGATGAACCTGACATACGGATTCCTGAATATCGGTGTCGGGACATTGGAGCTGACGCAGGACAGCGTGCTGTTCGTAAGCCGCATGACCAAGCAGTATACGCGCTCGTCATATGACGAGGTGTCGCAGCTGCTTGGTAAGAATATAGGTTTCATGGATATCCAGAAATATTTCTGGGGCGAGGGCGGCGAAGGCAAGACTGCGGTAATTAGCTGGAAATACAGCAGATTCACCGACATGGACAACGGCAGGAAGCTGCCGACAGGACTGGAGGTCAATGTCAGTGCGTCAGGGCATTCGGCAGATGCAACCATACAGTTGTCCAACCCCAGGGAGGATAGCGAATGGAACCAGCGTACAAAGATTAACGAGAAGAGCTATGACCGTCTGACGCTGGAACAGGTTGCAAGACTTCTGCTCAATATAGTAAACAAAATCTGATAGGACTTACACAAAATATCCATTTGCACGATGTACACCAGACATATCTTCAAGTTCGTTGTAATACTGTTGTTGACATTCATTGTTGCTCCCTGCATTGCCCAGAATAGCAAGAAGGTCAAGGCATTGAAGGCCCAGCAGACGCAGTTGCAGAAGAATCTGAAGAAATCACAGCAGGATCTGGCCAAGACCAAAAAGGAGGTCAAGACCGGCCGTGAGACGCTGCATCACATCGGTGTACAGTTGGATGACCGTCTGACTCATATCCGTAGGATGGAGAATGAGATGGACAGTGTAGAGAGCAACATATCGTCGCTGAACCGCGACATTGCCGAAAAGGATTCGCTGTTGCTCGAGAAGAAGCGCCGGTATGCACGTGCGCTGCGTTTCATCCGCCAGTTCCCCAAGGTCAAGTCTCCTTTGTTGTTTGTGTTGAGCGCAAAGACCTTTACGCAGATGTACCGTCGTGCCAGGTATGCCCGCGAGTATGCTACATATCAGAGGGATCTGGGTATGCAGATACAGCGCAGGCAGGGTGAGCTGATGGAGGCACAGAATATGCTTCTGGCTGCCAAGAGCCGCATGGCCGGTATTATACGCAATGTCCTTCAGGAGCGTCGCAGGCTGAACCAGGAGCAGGTTGCGCAGAAGAAGGTCGTCAGCAATCTGGAGGCACGCCAGAAGGGACTTAACTCGAAGGTTGCGCAGCAGCAGAAGGAGCTGAACGAGCTGAACAAGAAGATAGATGCACTGATAGCCTACGAGATAGAGCAGGCACGTAAGCGTGCCCTTGAGGCGGCTCGCAAGAAGGCTGCCGAGGAGGCTGCACGCAAGAAACAGCAGGCAGCTTCGGCCACCAAGCCGGCACAGGGCAAGACACCTGGGGCTTCCACTCCGGCACCTGCAAAGACGCCTGCTCCTTCGTCATGGCTTACAGCCGAGGAGCGGCAGCTGACAGGCAGTTTCGAGGCAAACCGCGGTCGCTTGCCGGTTCCCATTACGGGGCCGTATATGATAGGCGGGCGCTTTGGCTCATATCAGGTTTCGGGATTGAGTCATGTTACTCTTGATAACAAGGGTACCGACTATGTAGGACAGCCGGGTGCAAGAGCCCGTTGTATCTTCGATGGCGAGGTTACTGCTGTATTCCAGTTTGCCGGAACCAAGAATGTGCTGGTGCGTCACGGCAGCTACATTTCTGTCTATTGCAACCTTTCGTCGGTGATTGTAAGCAGGGGACAGAAAATCCGTACCCGTGATATCATAGGTACGGTCATGGAGGATGGCAACGGGCGTTGTCCGTTGCATTTCCAGCTTCGCAAGGAGACGGTCAAACTGAATCCAGAGTCCTGGATAGGTCGCTAAGTTACAGGGTTAAGCCGTCCAGCAGTTGGATATATGTGTCCAATGCGTGGCGTATTTCACTGAAACATACGAATTCATCGGCAGTGTGGCTCCGGTTGCTCTGCCCGGGACCCATTTTCATTGACGGGCAGCGCAGCAGGGCCTGATCGCTGAGCGTGGGACTGCCAAAAGGCTTGAGCCCCATCTGTATTGCCCGTTGTACCATGGGATGCGACTGACCTGTACTGGATGACATCAGTCTTGTGCTGCGGGCCTTTACCTCGCTCTTGACATTGGATTCGATATATTCCAGTATTTCCGTATTGGTGTACAGCTCGTTGCTGCGTATGTCTGCGGTGAACATGCAGGTGTCGGGAACGACGTTGTGCTGTGTTCCCGCGTTGATTATCGTGACGCTCATCTTCACAGGACCCAGCATGGGACTGACTTTGGGTAATGAACAGTTTCTGAGCCAGTTGATGTCGTCCAGTGCATGGTATATGGCATTGTCTCCCTCGTCGCGTGCTGCGTGTCCGCTGCGTCCGTGTGCGGTGAAGTCCAGTACCATCAGTCCTTTCTCGGCTATTGCCGGCTGCATTCCTGTAGGCTCGCCCACCAGTGCGGCATCTATGTGCGGCAGTTTGGTGAGTGCGTGCTCAATGCCGGCCTTACCGCTGACCTCTTCCTCGCAGCTTGCGAGAAATATCAGGTTGTAGGCTCTTTCCTTGACCGAGAGGAACCTGAAGACCTGCAGCAGGGTTACCAGGGATGCTCCGTCGTCGTTGCTTCCCAGTCCGTATATGCGGTCGTCCTCGATGGTGGCTGTGTATGGGTCGCGGGTCCAGGAATAACATGGTTTCACCGTGTCGATATGTGCATTCAGCAGCAGTGTATGCCGTCCCTCGGTATAATCGCCTGCAATACACCATAGATTATTGCCGTCGCGTTGTACGTCCATGCCATACTTATTGCGCATGACATCTTCCAGCATATCTGCTGCCTGTGCTTCGTTGCGACTGGTACGTGGGGTTTCGATCAGTTTCACGAGCAGGTCAGTTGCGTCCTGGCAGAGTAATTCACAATTCATAGTCACAATTCATAATTATGTTTCCTTTTCCCTTGTTATTTGTTTCCCAAATCCGGGAAACAAACCAAAAAAGGAGAACGGCGTGTTCTCCTTTTTGGGTCGGGATGACAAGACTCGAACTTGCGACCTCGCGCCCCCCAGACGTGTGCGCTACCAACTGCGCTACATCCCGATTGCGTTTGCAAAGGTATGAATAACTATGGGAAAAAACAAATAAAATCCTATTTTAATTTATATTTTTTCGGACAAAAGTACTTTTTTTACTAACTTTGTGCGCAAATATACCCGTTTAACGCTATATGTCAACAATCAAAGTAGCTGCACCGGAGCTGAGGGAAAGACGCATCATTTTGCCTTCGAGCAAAAGCATCAGCAACCGCGTTCTGGTAATCCGCGCATTGTCGGCATTGGGAAGCGGGGTTTTCTGCTACGACAGCCTGCCTGAGCTGTATAACATATCGGAATGTGATGACAGCAGGGTGGTTGTAAAGGCTTTGGAACAGCTGGCGGCTGAGGCTGAGAAGGGAGTTTCCTCGGAAAGCAGCGTGGATATCGGGGCGGCTGGCACTGCCATGCGCTTTATGACGGCATTGCTGGCGGTCTGTCCCGGTGTACATACGATAACCGGTACGGAGCGGATGAGGCATCGTCCCATTCACCTTCTGGTCGAGGCATTGCGGCACTTGGGAGCAGACATCAGTTATGCGGGTGAGGAGGGATTTCCTCCGCTGCGCATTTCCGGCAAGGCTCTGGAAGGCGGGCGTGTACGTCTGGCAGGAAGCGTCAGCAGCCAGTACGTGAGTGCCCTGTTGATGATAGGTCCTGTCCTGCGGGACGGTCTGGTACTGGAATTGACGGGCAAGGTGGTAAGCCGTCCGTACATTGACATGACGGTAGCTATAATGTCGCAGTTCGGTGCACAGGTCGGCATTGCCGACGGTGAGGATGGTACGGCTCTGGTCCTGAAGGTTTTGCCTGGCGGTTACAGGCCGGTGGCATATACGGTGGAAAGCGATTGGAGCGCGGCATCGTACTGGTACGAGATGGTATCCCTCGCTACGGACGACAGGGCCAGTGTAATACTGCCGGGGCTGACGTGCGACTCGCTGCAGGGAGACAGCCGCGTGGCGGAATACTTTGAGCCGCTGGGAGTCAGGACCGAATATCTGTTTGATAGTGAAGGCAAGCCGTATGTAAGGCTGAGCCGCATACCGGTAAGGCCGCAGTTGCTGGTATCGCCGTATGTACTGAATCTGGTCAACCAACCCGACTTGGCACAGACTTTGGTCGTGACGTGTTGCATACTGGGAATAAAATTCGGTTTCACCGGTTTGGAGAATCTCAGGATCAAGGAGACGGACCGCTTGACGGCCTTGCGAACCGAACTGGCAAAGCTTGGATTCGATGTAGAGGAGGAGAACGGCGACACGCTGGTGTGGAAGGGTGGACGTTGCGTTTCCAACAGCAAGGCGATTGATACATACGAGGATCACCGCATGGCAATGGCTTTTGCTCCGGTTGCAATGCGCACAGGCAGTATCAGCATCAACGACCCCGAAGTGGTAAGCAAGAGTTACCCGACATTCTGGAACGACATTCCAAAGGCGGATGAGAACACGGTGGATGCTGAGTGTTGCGGTATGCATGAGGTGTGCGAGAAGGACAGCCTGCTTGCTGCCGTGAGCCGCGACATAGAGTATTACGAGGATGAGGAACTGGACCGTTTCCGGGGTGTGAAGAGCGATGAATATCTTCCACCTGAAATCGAGGAGTTCCAGTACATTCTGGAGACTATGCGCGAGGACGAGGTTGCCGGATGGATGAGGTCGCTGACCTTGCGGGGTGTGGCGCTGCCGGATGAACTGAAGGACGAGGTGTTGATGATTATCGGGGAGCGGCGGCAATAAATAGCCTCCCGCGCACGTTATGGTATAGCTGAATGATGAAAAGAACAAGCTCCAGAAGATCCGTTTGGGACAGGCTATCCGTGATTGCCTGTCTGGTTCTGCTTTTCTCATTCACAGGCTGCTCTACCAAGAAGAATACCCCGCTTACGCGCTTCTACCACTCGATGACCGCACGTTACAATATCATGTACAATGGTCAGGTGGCATTCCGTGACGGTATGGATGCGCAGACAGAGGGTCATAACGATGACTACACTGCGCTGCTGCCCATGTACATCAGTACCAACAAGAGTACTGCGGGCATAGGGCGCGGCAATTACGAGACGGCCATACTTAAGAGCGAGAAGGCTATTAAGCTGCACAGTATCAAGCGCAAGCCTGCTGTCAAGCCGGGCAAGAAGAAGGATCAGCAGACCAAGGATTATCTTGCACGCAAGGAATTCAACCCGTATCTGTGGCGGGCTTGGATGATGCTGGGGCAGAGTCAGTTCCAGCAGGGCGAATTCATCGAGGCGGCGTCTACATTCAACTATACCATACGGCTTTATTCTACCCAGCCCCAGGTGGCAAACCTGGCAAGGACATGGCTGGCAAAGTGCTATGTAGCACTGGACTGGCCGTACGATGCCGAGGACGTCTTGCGCAAGCTGGCAAAGGATAGTCTGGGAAATGCGGTGCAGAAGAGCTACGACAGCAGCCGCACGGCGTGGCTGATACAGACGGGCCAGTACAAGGAGGCAATACCCCTGCTGCAGAAGGTGATAAAGAATCAGAGGGGGCATATCGCCAGGGCACGTCTCAACTATCTGCTGGGTCAGCTATGTCATCAGGTTGGAGAAAACGATGCGTCGTACAAGGCCTTGACCAAGGTAATCCGTGCCAATCCTCCATACGTCATGAGCCTCAATGCACAGGTTCTGCGAAGTGAGGTTACAAGCAAGGGACATACCAGGCAGACCGTCAGGAAGTTGCAGCGTATGGCCCGTAACCAGAACAACAAGGACTACATAGACCAGATATACTATGCCATAGGCAATATCTATATGAACGAGGCCGACACCCTGCACAGCATATATGCGTGGGAAAAGGGTGCGAAGGAAAGCCGCGGCGGAGCAGCCAAGGCACAGATATTGCTTCGGTTGGCACAGGTATACTGGGATCAGGAGAACTACATAGATGCAGCACGGTGCTACAAGGGTTGTGTGTCAGCATTGGACAAGGAGAAGCCGGGCTACGATGTGGTAGAGCAGCGTTCCCAGATGCTTGAGCCGCTGGCACCGCATCTGGAAACCATCAAGCTCCAGGACAGCCTGCAGGCGCTGGCAAAGCTCAGCGAGGCTGAACAGATAGCTGTTGCCGACCGCCTGATAAAGGAGCTGAAGAAAAAGGAGAAGGAGGAGGCACGCAGAAACGGCAGCCAGAACACTGCGCAGAACCAGAATGCAGGACAGGTCCCCAATCCGGCTACGGCTCCCACTGCCAATCGTCCCACGACGCCAGGACAGACATCAGGCAGCACTTGGTACTATTCCAACCCCAACACGGTACAGCGCGGACGTGAGATATTCCAGCGAAAGTGGGGTAGGCGTCGCAACGAGGATAACTGGCGCTGGGCTGATCGCAGCTCGTTCGGCAACGGTGATGCTGGCGGTGATATGCCGGATGCTGGCAACATAGCCGACACTACGTTTACGGACACACCGGAAATAGACGAGGAGGAACAGGCACGCCGCGACTCGCTGGCACGTGACCCCCATCACCGCGAATACTACCTGAACCAGATACCCAACACCGAGGAGCAGATGGAGAAATCACATGGCCTGCTCAGGGATGCTTTGTACAATGCCGGGGTATTGGAGCAGGACAAGGTAGGAAACTATCCTATGGCACGCAGGACATTAGAGAGGCTCATGAGGGATTATCCCGACTTTGAGAAGATGGATGACGTGTTCTACCACATGTTCCTCATCTGCGGCCGTCTCGGGCTTGATCAGGAAGCTATGGCCTATCGCGACAGTATCATATCTGCCTACCCAGACACGAAGATGGCCGCGCTTCTTTCCAACCCAAACTATGACCTGATTGCACGTGGAGGCAGGCATCTGGAGGATTCGGTATATGCTGCCACGTACCAGGCTTATAAGGATAGCAATTATCCCGAAATCGAGAAGAACTACCGCTTCTCGACCGAAAACTATCCGGAGGGCAAGCACCGTGCACGCTTCATGTTCATACATGCCATGGGGCAGCTGTACAGCGGTGACAGGCAGGGTTTCCTGACCTCGCTCAAGGAGCTTGTCGAGAAATATTCGGCCGAGGAGGTAGCCAAGTTGGCAGCTGAGATAATGAAGGGAGTCAACGAGGGTCGCCTCTTGCAGGACGGCAAGTGGGATACAAGCGGAATATGGGGTCTGCGGGCCAATATGGCAGGCACCGACAGCACTGAGGTCGTACAGCTCAAGGATACCCGTATCGGTCAGTTCGCATTCGTTCTTGCCTATCCCAAGAATTCCCTGGACGAAGACCAGCTTCTGTTCGAGATTGCACGCTATAATTTCACTGCCTTCCTCGTCCGCAATTTCGATCTCGAGATCAGTGACATAGGCGGTATCAGCATGCTTGTAGTGCGTGGATTCCTCAGTTATGACGAGGTACATGCATACGCCCAGCAGTTGTACAGTGACCAGCATATGGCCACAGTGCTCGAGGGCATCCGCACGCTGCTCATTGCCGAAGACAACCTGAAACTGCTCGGAACCCAGTTCAGCTTCGACGACTACAAGGATTTCTACGAGGAGAAATATGCACCCCTGCAGGTTCCGGAGGACCTCAGGATTGACGAGAACCAGATTATCGAACCTGTGGATGGCGAGGATACAGACGGTCCGGCAGGTGACGAGAATACTAACGAAGACGAAGAGGAAATCACCGTCGATGACGACGACTTCCCCTATGGTTTCTAAAAATTATACAATGGCACGACTACTTTGGGTTGATGACGAGATAGACCTGCTCAAGGCACATATACTGTTTCTGGAGAAGAAGGGTTACGAGCTTGACACCGCGACCAACGGCTATGATGCAATCGAGTGCTGTCAGAACCAGAGCTACGACCTTGTTCTTCTGGACGAGAATATGCCCGGCCTCAGCGGACTGGAAACCCTGCAGCGCATCAAACAGATACTGCCTGCAGTACCTGTTGTAATGGTTACCAAGAGCGAGGAGGAGAATATCATGAACCAGGCTATCGGTGCCAAGATAGCTGACTATCTGATAAAACCGGTCAATCCTACCCAGATACTGCTTTCGCTCAAGAAGAATATACATCAGCGCGAGATTGTAAGCGAAGCTACCGAGAGCGCCTATCAGCAGAATTTCGGCAAACTCAGCATGCAAATCAACGATTCCGGCTCCATACAGGACTGGATGGAGGTCTACCGTCAGCTCGTGCAATGGGAACTGGAACTTGAGAATACAGCCAGCAGTATGAGGGAGATGCTGACGTTGCAGAAAAAGGAGGCCAACAACGAGTTTGCACGCTTCATCCGCAAGCGGTACATGCAATGGATGGAATCCCTTGTCAACCACCGCCAGGACGAAGACCGCCCCATTATGAGCCCCGAGGTCATGAAGAACAAAGTGTTCCCCTTGCTCAACAATCATCAGAAGGTATTCCTTATAGTCATAGACAATTTCCGCTGGGATCAGTGGAAGACACTACTGCCCGAGATAAGCAGCCTGTTCAGCATCGAGGAGGATATGTACTGCAGTATTCTGCCTACGGCCACACAGTATGCACGCAATGCAATCTTCAGCGGGCTGATGCCTGCCGAGATCGAGAGGATGTTCCCTGAACTGTGGGTGGACGAGGACAGCGAGGAGGGCAAGAACCTGAATGAATCACCGTTGATTGCCACACAGTTGGAACGCTTCCGCCGACACGACACATTCTCATATCACAAGATTAATGACTCGGCAGCTGCCGACCGCCTGCTGCAGCAGTTGCCCAGCATATTGCAGAACGACCTCAACGTACTTGTGCTCAATTTTGTCGATATGCTCAGCCATGCTCGTACCGAGAGCCGCATGGTGCGCGAACTTGCAGGTAACGAAGCGGCTTACCGCAGTATTACCCAGAGCTGGTTCCGTCATTCGGCAATAGCAGGGCTGTTCCGCCGTCTTGCCCAGACCGACTGTACAATCATCATAACCACCGATCATGGCAGCGTGCGTTGCAATAATCCTGTAAAGGTGGTAGGTGACAAGAACGTAAATACCAATCTGCGCTACAAGTTAGGCAAGAATCTCGCTTACAACCAGAAGGAAGTCTTCGAGATACGCCAGCCGCAACAGGCAGGACTCCCCTGTCCGAACCTCAGCACAGCATATATCTTTGCGCAGAATCAGGATTTCTTTGCCTACCCCAACAACTACAACTATTACGTCCAGTATTACCGCGACACATTCCAGCATGGGGGCATTTCCATGGAAGAAATGCTCATCCCCCTCATCACATTAAGACCAAAGGTATAGGGGCTACATTGCATTTCGCAATGCCTGAGGCGACATCCCCGTGTTTCTCCGCACCCATGTGCCGAAATGGGATGCATTCCTGAATCCCATGCGCGAGGCGATCTGCTTGATGCTGAGCGAGGGCTGACGCAGGAGCATCTTGGCTTCGCGCAGTACGTGCTCGTTGACAATCTCGCCTGCTGTACATCCCGACACCTGCTTGCATACAGTGGAGAAATACTTGGGGGTGATATGCAGTCGTTTGGCATACCCGTTAACATTGTCTACAATATCCCCGTCACTGTTAAGCATTTCCAGGAAACGGCACATTATAAGCTCGGCAGACGTACGGTGTACTATAGGAGCAGGACGGCGTACATTTGCATCGCTGCGTTTCTCGCGTGCGTTTATATATTTCAGGTCCTTCATGTACAATCCCATTGAGTGGAACAACAGCAATATTGCACGGGACTTGTGTTCACCTTCATCCTGAGCCAGCAGTTTTCCTAATGTATTTATATAGGAGCTTATCATGTTCTGCTGCCCATGAGTAAGTATTGCCACGCTGTGGCTGCGCATAAGCGCATACCTGGCAAAATCCAGGTCCGAATCCTTCATTATCCAGTTGGCATACCTTGCCGTACAGAAAAGACCGGTAACCTGCAGGTCGATACTCATCATCAGGCCTTCGATTACGTTATTGGGATTGCACACGAACACGGAGCCTTCCTTCAAGCTGTATTTCTTGTTGTCGATGATAATTGTTGCATGTCCGCGCAGGATCATCATAAACAGAAAACCATCTATAAACAACTCCTTGTCCGGGAAATCCGCAATTACCTGCATACTGTCCACAATCACGATGTCGTCATTACGGAAAGTATAGTCCTGGTTGTTGCTACATTTACTGAGATTTATCTTTTTCATTAGGACAAAGATAGGAACTTTATTCGCAAATCAATCATAAATCAGTGAAACAGAACAGTATTGAGTAGAAATAATATTCAATAACTCCTATTTTTGTCGTACCTTTGCGTGGAATTTATTAAATAAGCATATGATAATGTACAAGTCAGGTATTTTGTTTATCTCTGCAATGGCATTACTTATGTCATCCTGCTCCCAGAAGGAGAAGGCACAGGCTGATGTCATTAAGGTGGAGGTAGAGGTTGTCAGCGAGTCAAATGCTGAAAACGGCCGTCAGTATGTTGGAATGGTTGAGGAATCTTCGAGCGTTGCGTGTAGTTTTACCGGTTCTGGGGCTATAAGCAGGGTCTGTGTGGAAGAGGGTCAGCGTGTAAGAAAAGGCCAGTTGGTTGCACAACTTGATGAAACCCAGGCCGGTAATATGGTTCAGGCTGCTCAGGCAGGTGTCAGACAGGCATATGATGCCAGGGAGCGTCTTCGTCAGTTGCACGAAAGTAACTCGTTGCCAGACATGAAATGGGTTGAGATACAGAGCCAGGTCGAACAGGCCGAGGCTCAGTTGCAACTTGCCAGGAAACATCTGGCAGAATGTAGTATATATGCACCGACAGACGGTGTGGTTGGCAAGAAAATGCTGAATGCAGGCGAAACGGCATTACCTAGTATGCCTGTGCTTACAATACTTGATATAGATAACGTCAAGGTCAAGATAAGCATTCCTGAGAAGGAGATTGCCGGTATCGGTGCGTCCACTGCTTCCATGATATCGGTTGATGCCCTGGGAGACAGGACATTCAAGGGAGGAACTATCGTAAAGGGTGTCCAGGCTGATGTGCTGACACATACCTATGATATCAAGATAAATGTGGATAATGCCGAGGGACTGCTGCTGCCAGGAATGGTTGCAAAGGTATGTCTTGAAGGTATTAGTGCAGATAGCGGGTCGTTTGTGACAGTTCCGGTAAGAAGCGTACAGCAGAGCGCCGATGGCAGGTTATTTGTATGGACATTCGCGGATGGCAGGGCAAACCGCCGGAATATTACTACGGGACAGACCTCAGGGGACCGCATTGCAGTCACTTCGGGTCTTAACATTGGTGACAAGGTAATAACCTCAGGGTATCAGAAGGTCAGCGAAGGCTCTCCTGTAACAGTACAAGCTCAATAAGGAAATGGCATTCAAGAACAGCAGTTGGATAGCATGGCCAATCAATAACTACAAGATAACAGTATTCCTTAGTGCTCTGTCGTTTGTCTTCGGCTTGTACGGCATATATATGATGCCAAAGGACGAAATACCTCCGTTTACCATACGTCAGGGAGTTGTTGTTGCCCTGATGCCAGGTGCTACATCCCAGGAAATAGAGGAACAGGTGGCTCGTCCGTTGGAACGCTATATTTTTACATACAAGGAGGTGGACCGGTCCAAAACCTACTCAACTTCCCAGAACGGTATGTGTGTGATAATGGTTCAGTTTCAGCAGGATCAGAATAATCTGACTCCTGTGTGGAGCAAGATGAAACATGGTATCAATGTGTTTAAGTCACAGCTCCCTAGTGGTGTGGTTGCCGTCATTGTACAGGATGACTTTGGAGATACCTCGGCATTGCTTATAACTGTGGAGAGTGATTCGCGTTCATATCGCGAACTACAAGGTTACAGCGATGAGTTGGCAGATCGTCTGCGCCGCCTGTCAAGTGTCAGCAATGTGCGTCAGTTCGGTGAGAAGAAGCAGCAGATAACTCTGTCCGTAGACCGCAGGCGACTGTCTGCTTATGGTATCGGTCAGGCTGCACTGATACGTGCCATAAAGGCACAGGGACTGACTACTATGAGCGGCATAGTCAGTACTCCGGAACAGAACTTGCAGATACACATTGCACCTACGGACAATAGCGAACGTGAGATAGCCGACCGTATAATATATAATGGTACTGATGGAAAGATTGTAAGGGTGCGTGATGTTGCTGAGGTTACACGTGAATATGATTTGTCCGATTCATATATCAAGAGCAACGGTAAGCGATGCGTATTGCTTTCGCTGGAAATGATAAAAGGTAACAATATTGTAAAGTTTGGCAAGGATGTAGACAATATCCTGACACAGTTCAAGGAGGATTGCCTGCCGGATGATGTCGTAATGCGCCGTATTACTGATCAGCCGCAGGTTGTCGGGGACTCTGTATCGGATTTCCTTCGCGACCTGCTGATATCCATGCTGATAATAGTTGCTGTGATGATGGTTCTTTTCCCGTTCCGAAGTGCTGTTGTCGCCTCACTCACCATTCCGCTTTCAACGTTCATCAGTATCGGGATAATGTATGTGCTGGATATAGAACTCAACATTATCTCGCTTGCCTGTCTTATAGTGGTGCTGGGTATGATAGTCGATAACTCGATTGTCGTAATCGATGGCTATCTGGAATGCCTGGGCAAAGGTATGCATCGCCGCGATGCTGCAGTAGAGAGTGTCCGTCAGTATTTTTGGCCAATGCTTCTTGCAACTGTGTGCATTTGTATGATCTTCTTCCCTCTCCTATATACAATGACTGGAGAGGCAAGTGATATTGTGAATATATTCCCTGTTACCATAACTATCAACCTGATGGTAAGTCTTGCAATTGCTTCATGCGTTATTCCTGTGCTGAATGCCGCGTTGATACGCAAGGTAAAGGTCAGGGTGCCTGGGAAACGGGACATTACGGACTGGGTACAGACAATATATGACAAGATGTTGGCATGGAATTTCCGCAATCCTTGGAAGACAATCATAGGCGGTGTGACCATTACCATAGTCTTCATCTGCCTGTTTCCTCTGCTTAAGATACGTCAGTTCCCGTATGCAGACCGCAACCAGTTTGCTGTGGAGATATATCTTCCAGAAGGCAGTGGCCTGAATGAGACAAGTGCTATTGCCGACAGTCTGTGCCATGTTCTGGAGAAAGATGACCGCGTTACCGGCATTACGACATTCATAGGATGCTCGTCACCACGGTTCCATGCCAGCTATGCACCTATAATGGCTGGGAAGAACTTTGCACAGTTTATTGTAAATACAAAGGGTATAGACGAGACAATGGCCCTCCTGGACGAGTATCAGCCCCTGTATTCAAATCACTGGCCCAATGCCTACTTGCGCTTCAAACAGATGGACTATCTCCCTGTTCCGACATACGAGTACCGCTTCTACGGCAACGACATGGATTCAATACAGAAATGTGCGGAGCAACTGATGAAGGAAATGCGAACATACAGTGAACTAGAATGGGTTCATACTGATTATGACCAGCCGTCGGCTCACATCGAGGTAACGCTGAATCCTGTGACATCAGCACAAATGGGAATAGACAGGACCTCTGCTTCACTGCAGCTTTTGCTTCAGACGGGAAAGATACAGGTTGGCAGCATATGGGAAAGAGGTGACGTGGATGGGGTAAGCAAGACATACGAGCTTCCTATTGTATTGAAGGATAATGCTTCGGACTCGATGAGGGTTTCAGATGTTGAAAACGCCTACCTTTCCACTTCAACAGGCGGATCTGTTCAACTTCGACAGATAGCCAGCAGCGTGCAGCCGGAATGGCAGCAGACCAAGATTGTACACCGAAACGGCGAACGCTGTATTTCAGTAACCGCCGAGGGTAAGCGCGGAGTATTTGCCCTGGGAGTTCAGAACCGCATAATTGATTATATTTCCAGGATAGACCTTCCTCATGGCGTGCGATCCGAGATTGGCGGTGAAACGGAGAAGAATGCAGAGACCTTTCCACAGGTAGTCAAAGGTATAGGTCTGTCTATGGTCATTATTTTCTTCTTCCTGTTGTTTAATTTCCGCAAATTCTCAATCTCATACATCTGTATCCTGGCCATTGGACTGGGAATGCCGGGAGCAATACTCGGTCTGATTCTGGTGAACAGGACTCTGGGATTGACGGCTATGTTCGGTTTTATTACCCTCATGGGGATGGTCATGCGTAACGAGATCCTTATTTTCGAGCATGCCAACGAAAGGATGGCACAGGGATGGTCTGCCCATGATGCTGCATACGATGCAGGCAGACGGCGAATGGTCCCCATTTTTTTGACTACAGCCACTACGGCTGTGGGTGTCGTGCCGATGATAATAGCAGGCAGTTCGTTCTGGATGCCAGTAGGCGTCACTATATTTGCCGGAGGCATAGGTATGCTGATACTGGTAACAACCGTTTTGCCTGTTGTATACTGGAAAGCCTACGAAAAACCAAAATCAAAAACTGCATAACATATGAAAAGGATATTCTTTACTATTATATTGATAGGCATTGCCCTGTCTGGTAATGCCCGGCGAAAAGTAACCTTGGACGAGTGTCTCGAGATGGCTCGTGATAACAATATCACGTTGAAGAATGCTGCGTTAAGTATACTTGCAGCCCGTGAACAGAAGAGCGAGGTATACACAAAATATTACCCTCAGATTCAGGCTAACGTAATGGCTATGCATACATTTGGCGCCTTTATGCAGGGAGGTGATGCCATACGTACATACACTGCAGCGATATCTGCAACCATGCCGTTGTATGCAGGCGGACAGATTACGACCGGCAACAAACTGGCGGAACTGAATACCGACGTAGTTGCTTTACAAAGGGACATCCAGGAAAGTGATGTGCTTCAGAAGGTTACCGAATGTTACTGGCAGATTGCCAAGGTGAAGTATAATCTGAATACCGTCGGTGCTGCAGAAAAACAGGTTGAAGAGGTATATCGCCAGGTAGAGAACATGGTCAAGGCAGGCATAACAACCAGGAATGACCTTTTGAAAGTACAGATACGTAATCAGGAACTGGCATCCAATCGACTGCAGTTGGAGAATGCACAGCACATCCTGTGTCTGCTATTGGCACAGCAAATAGGATGTGCAGGTGAGGATATAGACATATCTGATGTGGATACGGAGTCTGTAGTAAATCCCGATGAAGTGCAGGTTTCTGTATTGGATGCCGTAAATATACGCAACGAATTGTCTTTGGCAACCAAGGGAGTAGAGGCTTCGCGCCTGCAGATTCGTCAGGAGCGTGGCAAACTGTTACCGACAATTGGTGTTGGTGTTACGGGTTTCAATTATGGTATGGGAGGATTGCCTGATGGTTTAGGGTATTACATTAAGACCAATGCAACAAATGGTCTTGCATTGGGTAGCTTGAATATTCCCATAACTGCATGGTGGGGTGGTTCGCATGCGATTAAACGGAAGAAAATGGCCTTGCAGCAGTCTAAAAATGTATTGCAGCAGACACGAGAGCAACTGGCTATTGACATAGAATGTGCATGGTCTTCACTTCAGGAGAGTTACAAGCAGATTGAGATTGCACGCACGGGTGTAGCACAGGCCGAGGAAAACCTGCGTATTACGCTAAATGCTTACAAGGCAGGTACGGAAACGTTGACAAATTTGCTGGATGCGGAAACGCTGAACAGGAAGATGCAGGATGGACTGTCGTCTGCAATTGCCGATTACCAGATAAAGAAATCCGATTATATCAGGAAGACGAGATAGGATCTTTAGCCTATTTCAATTAACCGGGCGCCGTCAGGCTGCTCGGTTATTTTTACTGTAACGGTATCCTCGGGAAGGTATTGTTCCACAAGTTCTGGCCATTCCATCAGACACAGGTTGCCGCTGTCGATGTATTCCTCGAAACCGATATCGAATATTTCCTCGGGACGTCGTATGCGATAGAAATCGAAATGGTATACGGGTTGCGAGGCGAGGGTTGCGAGGTGTTGTGGCAGGATGCCGGACCGGTATTCGTTGACAATTGCGAAGGTGGGACTTGTAACGTCGTCAGTGACGTGGAGCTGCTGGCATATTGCGCGAATGAAGGTCGTCTTGCCTGCTCCCATACTGCCATAGAAGGCAAACAGACGTCTGTCGCCTATATTGTCGACAAAGGTCCTTGCTGCCTGTGTGATGTGGTCAAGAGTGGGTATGTTTATTGTCTGCGGTTGCACAATGACAGAATTATGTACCACATTATTATCCCAGCAAAGCAACTCTCTGCCAGTAGCAGGCATGGAATGCATCCTATCAGGAAGATATACTTGATTTTATTGTCCGTCCAGCTCAGGTTCTTGAACTTGAGCGCAAAGAGCGGTATCTCGGCGACAAGCAGGAACGAGAACATAAGCATAAAGAGTAAAAGGAACAGTGCATTGAACTTGGCACTTACAAGGAATGCGTGCTGACCCAGAATCAGACTGCCCCAGAAAAGGGCATTGGCTGGCGTGGGGAGTCCAATGAAACTGGTTGCCTGACGTGTGTCAAGGTTGAACTTGGCAAGGCGCAGTGCGCTGAAGCCGGCCATGATGAATGCAGTGTAGGGCAGGATGCCGCGCAGAGGCTCCATGAATGCAGGGTATTCCACCTCCTGAAACAGGGTGAATATCATCATGGACGGTGCTAAGCCGAATGTGATGACATCTGCCAGCGAGTCGAGTTCCTTACCTATGGGCGATGATACGCCAAGGGCACGGGCAATCATTCCGTCGAAGAAATCAAAGACTGCTCCGAGTACCATAAAGGCAACGGCCAGGGCATAGTGTGTCATTCTCATACGGAATGATACGGGGTTGTCCAGAAGGTATACGGATGCCAGAAGGGCGTTGCTGACAGCTATGCAACCGCAGATCAGGTTGCAGCAGGTTATAATGTTGGGAATGTGCTTTCGCATGAAGGCTTATAGGTTTGCAATAATAGTTTCGTTGCCTGTAGTTTTCTGGCCAAGTGTGACGTTGATCTTGGTACCCAATGGCAGATATACGTCAACGCGACTGCCAAATTTGATGAAGCCCATGTGCTCGTCAATATAGCATTCCTCGCCTTCTTCCAGATATGTCACTATGCGCCGTGCCATGGCACCGGCGATCTGGCGTACCAGTATGTCCGTACCCTCGGGGGTGGTGATTACAACGGTGCTGCGCTCGTTTTCAGTACTGGCCTTGGGAAGCCATGCTGCCTTGAAGCGTCCGTTGTGATGTACAACCTTGCGGACAATACCCTCGACGGGAACCCAGTTGGCATGAACGTTGAAGAGGCTCATGAAGATACTGACCATGATGCGGCGGTCGTGGAAATATTCATCTTCCTCTACTTCCTCTACAACAACGACCTTACCGTCTGCAGGCGCAACCACTATGCGCTGTGTGTCATCGCCTGCAAAGCGGCGTACGGGACACTGGAAGAAATTAAGGACTACCAGGTATACTACGACACAGATGCCCAGCACTATGTAGCAGCATGTGGGACACAGGTTGTATAGAAAGAAGAACATGAGTGCATTGAAGGCAGCCAGTGCCACGAATCCGATTACCAATGTTGCCGTGCCTTCGTGATGCAGTCGTATTTTACGGAGTTTACGAAGTTTTTTTCCCATGTGGTTGTTTAGAAATTTGGACAAAGATAATAATTATATATTAGAAATGTGTAAAAGGACGGGGCTTTTTTGTTTTTTGATATTAAAAAAACATAACGGAACAAGGGCTGTGGGATAAAAAGCGTACCTTTACGCCTAAAATAGTATATAGGATGGAAGATTTCGTACATTTGCACGTACATACCCAGTATTCTCTGCTGGACGGACAGGCAAGCATACCCAAGCTGGTCAACAAGGCAATTGCCAACGGAATGCGCGGAATGGCTATTACCGATCACGGTAACATGTTTGGTGTAAAGGACCTGTTTGACTATTGCAGCAAGGTGAACAAAGACCGTAAGAAGCAGGGACTGGAGCCGTTCAAGCCTATATTCGGGTGCGAGATGTATGTTGCCCGTCGCGGAGACAAGAGCTTACGTGAAAGCCGTATCGACCAGAGCGGCTGGCACTTGGTCGTCCTTGCTAAGAACGAGGTTGGCTACCATAACCTGATAAAACTTGTGAGCCGTTCGTGGGTAGATGGCTTTTATATGCGTCCGCGTACAGACCACAGGGATCTCGAGGAATTCCACGAGGGCTTGATTATCAGCAGTGCCTGTCTGGGCGGTGAGGTTCCGAGGAAGATTCTGTCCGGTGACATGGCAGAGACCGAGAAGACCGTAAAGTGGTTCAAGGATATATGGGGTGATGACTATTATCTTGAAATCCAGCGCCACGAGGTCAAGGACCCGCGCCAGCGTGCCAACCGCGAGACGTTTGAGCTGCAGCAGCAGGTTAATCCCGTCCTGATGGAACTGGCTGCCAAATATGGTATAAAGGTTATCGCGACGAATGATTCGCACTTTGTGGACGAGGAGGATGCCGAGGCACATGACCATCTGCTGTGTCTGTCGACGAACAAGGACCTGAACGATCCTACTCGCATGCTCTATACGAAGCAGGAGTGGTTCAAAACCCGTGAGGAGATGAACGAGATATTCAGTGATGTGCCCGAAGCTCTGAGCAATACGATAGAGATTCTGAACAAGGTCGAGACGTACAATCTGGACTCGGACCCGATTATGCCGTTCTTCCCAATTCCCGGGGAATTCGGTACCGAGGAGGAGTGGAGGGAGAAGTTTACTCCCGAGCAATTGTTCGAGGAATTTACTACGGATGAGAACGGTCAGAACCCTCTGCCACGCGAGGAGGCTGAGAAGAAGGTCGGAAAGTTGGGCGGCATTGACCGTCTTTACCGTATAAAGTTCGAAGCTGACTATCTTGCAAAACTGGCATACGACGGTGCTGCACGGCTGTACCCTGCGCCATTGTCGAAGGAAGTGGACGAAAGAATTCGTTTTGAACTGCATATCATGAAGACTATGGGCTTCCCGGGATACTTCCTGATAGTGCAGGACTTTATCAATTCGGCACGTAAGGAGCTTGGTGTCTGGGTCGGTCCCGGACGTGGCTCGGCAGCAGGAAGCGTTGTGGCCTATTGTCTGGGTATCACAAAACTGGATCCGCTGAAATATGACCTGCTGTTCGAGCGTTTCCTTAATCCCGACCGTATATCTCTGCCTGATATTGATACGGACTTTGATGATGACGGTCGCTGGAAGGTGCTCCAGTGGGTAATGAACAAGTATGGCAAGGAGAATTGCGCACATATCATCACGTATAGTACTATGGCTACGAAGAACAGCCTTAGGGATGTGGCGCGAATCGAAAAACTGCCTTTGGATCAGAGTAATGCATTGTGCAAGGCCATACCTGAGCACTTGATGTTTCAGGGCGAGGAACTGAAGATGAACCTGAACAATGCCATCAAGTGTACGCGGGAACTGCAGGAGGCAGAAGCCAGTAACGATCCTGCATTGGCAAATACTATTAAATACGCCCGGAAACTGGAGGGGAACATCCGCGGCACCGGTATTCATGCTTGTGGTTTCATTATCTGCAGGGATCCCATTTCGGATCATGTTCCGGTATCTACGGCGGATGATCCCGACATTCCAGGTATAAAGACTCAGGTTACGCAATATGACGGCCATGTGATAGAGTCTACAGGTCTGATAAAAATGGACTTCCTGGGACTTAAGACTCTGTCGGAGATGAAGGAGGCGTGCCGTGTCATCAAGGAGGCACATGGTGTGGATATTGACTTGGATAATCTGCCTCTGGATGATGAGCTGACATATCAGTTGTACCAGAAGGGACAGACGGTGGGGACATTCCAGTTCGAAAGTGCAGGCATGCAGAAATATCTGAAGGAGCTGCACCCAACTGTTTTCGAGGACCTGATTGCCATGAATGCCTTGTATCGCCCGGGGCCTATGGACTATATCCCGAGTTTCATTGCCCGTAAGAATGGACGCGAGGAAATCAAGTACGACATTCCTGTCATGGAGAAATACCTGAAGGATACTTACGGAATTACTGTTTATCAGGAACAGGTGATGCTCCTTAGCCGCTTGCTTGCTGACTTTACCCGAGGTGAGAGTGATGCCTTGCGTAAGGCTATGGGTAAGAAGAAGAAGGATATCGTCGATGCGATGAAGCCTAAGTTTATAGAGGGCGGCAAGAAGAATGGTTACGATCCGGATACGTTGGAGAAGATATGGGGGGACTGGGAGAAATTCGCTTCCTACGCCTTCAACAAGTCTCATGCTGCATGCTATTCGTGGGTTTCGTACCAGACAGCCTATCTGAAGGCTCACTACCCCAGCGAGTTTATGGCGGCGTTGCTGACAAGACGTAAGGACGAGATAAAGGAAATTACGAAACTACTGGACGAGTGCAAGGCTTTGGGCATCGATGTGATGGGCCCGGATGTGAACGAATCGCACTGTAACTTTGGCGTTAATGCCAAGGGCCAGATACGTTTTGGACTGATGGCTATCAAGGGAATGGGCGCTGCTGCTGCAGAGGCTATCGTTGCAGAGCGTGAGAAGAACGGCCCATACAAGGGTATATTTGACTTCGTACAGCGTGTTCCAATGTCTGTGGTAAAGCGTAGCGGACTGGAAAGCCTGGCTTTTAGCGGGGGATTTGATGCTTTCAGCAACGAAATAACACGCGAGCAGTTCCTGGCGCCCAACAGCAAGGGTGAGGTATTTCTTGATACTCTGGTACGCTTTGGCAACAGTTATCAGCAGAGTATGATGGAATCGCAGTATTCTCTGTTTGGTGCGGATATGGTCGAGATATCCACTCCGGCTATTCCAAAGGCTGCACCATGGAGTGCACTGGAACGTCTTAACCGCGAGCGCAACCTGGTGGGAATTTACTTGAGTGCACACCCCTTGGACGAGTATGCGGTAATTGTACGTGATGTATGCACGATGCATGCTACGGAAACAAAAAAGTTGGAGAATTTCCTTAATTGTGAGTTCTCGCTGGGTGGCATCGTCACAGGCATGCGTACCGGTATGAGTAAAAGGAACAGTCAGTACGGTATAGTAACTATAGAGGATTATAGCGGACAAGGCGAGATATCTCTGTTCGGTGATGATTATGTGAAGTACAGCGGCTATATGTACGAAGGCAACAGCATCTATGTTACGGGTCAGGTTATGCAAGGCCGTTATGATCCAAACCGAATACAGATGCGTATCAACAATATACAGTTCCTGCATGACATCAAGCACAGCATAATTAAAAATATTACGGTCAATATCAATGTTGGGAATGCTGATGCAAACGAAATTGCGGAACTTGGTCGTCATTTGCAGAGATGTAGTGTGCAGAACCCGACGCCAGATCACCAGGGTGCTGAGGTAAAGATTGTCTTTCGGGACGGTTCTGGTCAGGCACTGGCAACACGTCCACGTAATATGCGTATAGACGTTACGCGCAATCTGGTTGATTTCATTAAACAGAATGAGTCTATGGAATATATGATCAATTGAACCGAATTACAAATAATAAAAATTTATCGTTATGGCACAACAGATTACGAGTGAGAATTTTGACGCGCTTTGCAACACTGGCAAGCCAATGATTTTGGACTTTTGGGCAACATGGTGCGGACCATGTCGTCGTATGGCTCCGATAATTGATGAACTGGCTGATGAATATGAGGGTCGTGCTATTGTTGGCAAGTGTGACATTGAAGATGATGAAGATCTGCCTATGCGCTTTGGTGTGCGCAGCATACCCACTATACTGTTCATCAAGGACGGACAGGTTGTTGACAAACAGATTGGCGCTTGCCCTAAGTCTGCATTGCAGGAGAAACTTAACGCCCTGCTTTAAAACAATATGCTATGAGTGACATTCAGATTAGCGAGGAAATGCTCTTTGCCGAGGAAGAGCATAGGACAGTGCAGTATATCCGTAACTATCTTCCACAGGAAGTCAAGGAGAAATTCAGTGAAGATGATATATATTATTTCCTGGATGCATTTGTAGAGTACTGTGAGAAGAAGGGTATTATGGATAACGAGGACGAGGAAACTGACATCGACATCGATGAGGCTGCGCAGTTCATGTGCGACTTGGCAAGAAAGGAAGAACAGGGTACATTTGAGCCCGAAGATGTTCGCTGGGTTGTAGATGGTCAGTTGGATTTCTGGGAACAATAGATCTCTGCCGGTTAATCCGCAACAGGCATTATGACGGACGATCAGAAATATATGGGCATGGCACTGCAGGAGGCACAGGCTGCACAGACCGAGGGTGAGATACCCATAGGTGCTGTTGTAGTTTGCCGGGGGCAGGTTATAGGACGTGGACACAATATGACTGAGCGGCTGAATGACATAACGGCACACGCGGAAATGCAGGCGATAACGGCTGCTGCAGAATATTTGGGAGGCAAGTATCTGACGGACTGTACCTTGTACGTCACTGTTGAGCCATGTGTCATGTGCGCAGGCGCCATAGGATGGGCTCAGGTTCCACGTGTGGTCTACGGTTGTGCCGATCCTAAGCGCGGCTATCAGACATACGCTCCCCATGCCATGCATCCGCGCTGTGAAGCAATCGGCGGTGTTATGGAGAAGGAATGCAGGGATATGATTCAATTATTCTTCAGAACAAGAAGGTAATGGCAGCACACAACGATTTCGGAACTCAGGGTGAGGATATTGCTATACAGTATCTGCGTACAAAGGGCTATGATATTCTAGACAAGAACTGGCGAAGCGGACACAAGGAAATTGATATTGTTGCAAGGAGGGATGATACAATAGTCTTTGTCGAGGTGAAAGCCCGTGCCAACGTCTTTTATGGAAAACCTGAGGATGCTGTGGATTTCCGTAAGATGCGCAACCTGATAAATGCTGCGGATGCATATCTGCGCCTTTATATGATAGACTTGCCTTGCAGATTTGATGTCATAACAATAACAGGTGCTGTACAAAACCCGTACATTTGCCACATAGAACAGGCTTTCCGTCCATGAAACAAATATAGGATACTAATGATTATAGAGGCAGGTACTATAACATCAACGAATGACTTTCTTCGGGACTATGCACCCGAGGAAGACATTACCATTGCATGGACACAGTTCCAGACGAATGGACGTGGGCAATGCGGTGCTTGGATCAGTGACCCTGGCCTGAATTTGCTTTTCAGTATCCTGTTGGTTCCATCGGACCTTGCTGTCAGCGACGGTTTCATTCTAAGCCAGGCCAATGCACTGGCACTGAGGGATACTCTGCGGGAATACATTGATGATGTTCATATAAAATGGCCAAACGACATATATACGAATGATCGCAAGATTGCAGGAACACTGATAGAGAACCAATTGCAGGGTAAGTATATCAGGCGCAGTGTGATAGGTACAGGAATCAATGTCAATCAAAAACAATTCCCCGATGGATTGGCGGCACCGGCTACCAGTATTGCCCTGGAAACGGGGAAATCCATACCGCCAGTAGAAATCTTGCATCGTTTTGTGCAATATTTCCAATCATACTGTCAATACGTAAGATCGGGACAATACGATCATATTCGCAAATTGTACTGCCGGTTTCTGTACCTGCTCGGGCAGGAACATGTGTTTACTGACAGGAATGGCAATTTTGCAGGTACTGTTCAAGGTGTGGAACCAAACGGTCACCTGATTATTCAGGATACATATGGCAAGGAGCGCCGCTATGCCTTCAAGGAGGTCAGGATAGCTACGGATAGCAAATAGGGATTTAACAGATAGGAATATAAAATAATATATTATGAAATACAAGAGAATTTTACTGAAACTGTCAGGCGAAAGTCTGGCTGGTGAACAAAAACAGGGTATCAACGTTGAGCGCCTTTCCCTGTACGCACAGCAAATCAAGGAAATTGCCGATATGGGCGTCCAGATTGGCATTGTGATAGGTGGCGGAAACATTTTCCGCGGTCTGACAGGAGCAGGCAAGGGATTTGACCGTGTAAAGGGGGACCAGATGGGTATGTGTGCCACAGTGATCAACTCGCTGGCCCTAAGCAGTGCTCTTGGCGCCATTGGCCAGAAAAACCGTGTTTTGACGGCTATCCGCATGGAGCCTATAGGGGAGTTCTACACCAAGTGGAGGGCTATCGAGGCAATGGAACGCGGTGAGGTTGTAATTATGTCGGCAGGTACCGGCTCACCTTATTTCACGACAGATACAGGCTCGTCATTGCGTGGTATTGAAATAGAGGCAGATGTAATGTTAAAGGGAACGCGAGTTGACGGCATTTATACAGCTGACCCTGAAAAGGATCCTACAGCGACTAAGTTTAATGACATTACCTATAGTGATGTTATTGCAAAGGGGTTGAAGGTGATGGATATAACTGCTACGGCTATGTGTATGCAGAACGACTTGCCAATCTATGTGTTTAACATGGATATTACAGGTAATCTGAAAAAAGTAATCTCAGGCGAAAACATAGGTACACTTGTACATAATTAATATACAAAAACATAAGCTGTAATGAAACGACTTTTCATAATTGCTATGCTGGCGACAACGTCTGTTGTCATGCTTGCCGTTCCAGCAAAAAGGATGAAACAAACATTAACCTTGTCTGACGGGACAAAAATCGAGGCTATGCTGATAGGTGATGAACATGGGCACTGGTTCGTTGACAATAATGGCAATGCACTGCAGTTAAGGGATGGGGTTGCATGCTATCTTTCTGCTTACGAATTAAATAATCTGAAAGCTGCCCGCAATGAGCGTGCCAGTAAGAGCAACGCACGCAGAATTGCACGTATGGAGTCACGCCGGACATTGTCACGTCCTGGCATGCACAGGGTGTTTGGCGAACCAACAACCATAAAGGGACAGAAAAAGGGCGTGGTTATTCTCGTCAATTTCTCGGACAAAAAGTTCAATGCCAGTAATACCCAGTCTCTATTCAATGACAGATTCAACAAAGTAGGATATAATGCATCGGGATATGTGGGTTCCGTTCACGATTATTTCTATGATCAGTCATACGGGCAGTTTGACCTGACATTTGATGTTGTAGGTCCTGTGACTCTTAGCAAGCAATACAGTTATTATGGTGGGAATGACAGTGATGGAAATGACGAACATCCTGGAGAAATGGTCATCGAAGCTGTGAAACTGGCTAATAGCCAGGTAAATTTTGCTGACTATGACTGGGATGGAGACGGAGAAGTTGACCAGGTGTTCTGTATATATGCAGGCCAGGGCGAAGCTTCGTCTGATGATGAAAATACCATCTGGCCCCACGAATATAGTTTAAGTGCCTGCAATTATTATGGCGACGGCAGCGGTCCCCAGACTCTTGACGGAGTAAAAGTTGATACATACGCGGTTTCATGCGAACTGGCAGATGCCAGCACAATCGACGGCATAGGTACAGCTTGTCATGAATTCAGCCATTGCCTTGGCTATGCGGACCATTATGACATTGATTACAGTGGAGGTCCGGGCATGATGTATTGGGACTTGATGGATGGAGGGTCGTACAACGGGCCTAATGATATGGGCGAAGTCCCTGCACCATTTACCAGTTTTGAGCGCTGGTGGGCAGGATGGATGGAACTGACAGAGTTGGACAGTCCTTGCAAGATTTCTGGAATGAAACCTTTGACAAGTGAGCCTGAGGCTTACGCTATATACAACCAGAAGAACCGAAACGAGTACTATCTGCTGGAAAACCATCAAGGGGAGAAGTGGGATTCATATACAGGAGGTCACGGTATGATGATCCTGCATGTAGACTATGACAAAAGCGTATGGCAGGAAAATGCGCCCAATGACGACCCTTCACGCCAGAGAATGACTTTTATCCCTGCAGACAATAGCTACGGAACCAAGCGATCGTGGAGTTCAGATGGGACAACCTTGTATCAATGGTCTGCGACGTTTGAGCAGATTGCAGGAGACCCGTGGCCTGGAACAAGCAACAAAACTTCGTTCACCGACACGACCACTCCCGCTGCTACATTGTACAATGCTAATACTGACGGACGTAAATTTATGGGTAAGCCCATCGAGAATATTGTGGAGAGCAGCGACGGACTTATCTCGTTCATCTTTGACGGAGGTGTTGTAATACCCACTCCGGATATTATGTCTGCGACAAATGTCGGTACTACGGGATTCACAGCCAACTGGGGGGCAGTTGATGAGGCTGTTTCGTACAATCTGGAGGTTGTAGAGCAGAGTGACAATGCTCAGGAGGAGATAAATTTCTCGGAAGATTTCTCTAAAGTTTCTGTTACAAGCGATGGAAATACGGATGTTGGTAGCGCTCTGGATAATTATACACGGCAATCAGGGTGGACAGGTTCCAAAGTATATCTAGCACCAGGTGGTTTGAAGTTAGGTTCATCTAAGTATGCTGGAACTATTACTACTCCACTTATAGGAAAGAGCCGTGACGGGAAGGTTACAGTAAGTCTGAATCTGAAGAAATACGGTACAGACGCTCCGTCTGTCGAGGTTTCACTTTTGAATAGTAATGGTAGCATAATCGGTACATCGCAGGCATGCTCACCCGGAGACCAGGCCGATGATTTTGTGTTTGAATTTACCGGCATTACTTCGGATTACAAGATACAGATTAACTCGACAAGTTCCAAAAAGCGTTTTTATCTATATGCCGTACAGGTCGGAAGCATACAGGATAAGACATATTCGTATAATACGACTGCTACCAGTTATACAGTATCTGGTCTTACAGCCCCAAGTTACAAGTATCGTGTCCAGGCCATCGGCACCGAAGGTCAGTCATATTGGAGTGATTACCAGCAGGTTGATTTGCCAACACGTATCAGTGATATCAACGAAAATGGCGAGGACGCCGGTAATAATGTCATTTACAACATTAACGGACAACGCCTGAATGCAGTACCGCGACATGGCGTTTATATCCAGAATGGACGTAAGGTGATTAAGTGAACAGGCCTCTACGAGTGGAGGTTGTTGTTGGAAGGAAAATCTCCCTAAGGAAAATTGATTCCTTGGGGAGATTTTCTTTATCTGTTGTCAATACTAAGGGAATTTGTGGATTGGTAATAATTCACACGATAGCGGAACAAGGCGCGTCCTGTCTCGCCCTTGGAGACAATGCCGTTGTTATTTAGGTCATAGCTACGTCCGCAACCCGTGCAATCAACATAGCCAATCCTTTTATATTGCATCAGGCGCGAAATATTATATTCTTTATAACAGTTGGGGCAAGTAAGGTCAAAACATACGACCTTAGGATCATCCTCAAGCTGTTCGGCGATGCTTGGAAGCCCTACGATCAAGCCTCCTAAACCGAGAACGATGGTTCGGTCTTGCAATGCCGTTCTGTTAGACGAATCCTCCGTGCCAATAGACTTGAAATGGATTCGCAAAGCATCATTAACAGGATTCGTAATTGTACAGAATTCGCCAGGTGACGTACAGGAACGGAACAATGTCGGTATACTCAGTACGTTCGAGGCAACGAAGTGGGCGCGAATATTGCAATACATATCGTAGGCAGGGCCGCATGCCTGAAACATAACACCTGCCGAGAACAGGAATATAACAGCTATTATTCTGTGCAATGTCTGTATCATAAACCAAAAGCCTTTATGGCCTTATCAATCTTCTGAAAATCAAATTCGGCAACAATTTTGTCCATCATCTGCTTGATTTCGCGATTGCACAGATTACCTATGCTGCCTTCGTGAGTATGATGGATTTCCTTACATGGAGTGAATTTGCCTGCCTCTATATCCAGACCGACTTTACGATAGGCATCCCGGAACGGTATTCCGTTTGCAGCCAGTCGGTTAACCTCTTCAACGCTGAATATCAGGTCATAGTGCGGGTCGTCCAGAATGTCAGTACGCACCTGCATCTTGTCTACAATATAGGTGGTCATTGCCAATATATCGCGAAGTTCCTGGAATGATGGCAGGAATACTTCCTTGATAATCTGCAAGTCGCGGAAATATCCGCTGGGCAGATTATTCATTATCATCATTATCTGCTGAGGCATGCTCTGCAGTTTATTACATTTGGCACGTGTCAGTTCGAAGACATCGGGATTTTTCTTGTGTGGCATGATGCTTGAACCTGTTGTACATTCCTTGGGAAGACGTACAAAGTTGAAATTCTGCGAATTGAACATACAGGCATCATATGCCAGTTTGCTCACCGTACCGGCAACACTTGCCATTGCAAAGGCTACGTTTCGTTCTGTCTTGCCACGTCCCATTTGAGCGTACACGACATTGTAATCCATAGAGTCAAAACCCAACAGATTTGTTGTCATTGTACGGTTAAGCGGGAAACTGCTGCCATATCCTGCCGCTGAACCCAGAGGATTGCGGTTGGTCTGTCGCCATGCAGCCAGAAGCATGGTCATATCGTCCACCAGACTCTCGGCATATGCTCCAAACCACAATCCAAAACTGCTGGGCATTGCAACCTGCAGGTGGGTATAGCCTGGCATAAGGACGGATGCGTAACGCTCGCTTTGCTTCTGAAGTACCTGAAACAGGTCCAGCACATCCTGTACAATAAGCCTCAACTGGCGACGTGTAAAGAGCCTTAAGTCGACCAGCACCTGGTCGTTGCGAGAGCGGCCGGAATGTATTTTCTTGCCCATTTCGCCGAGTTTGCGTGTGAGCATAAGTTCAACTTGGGAGTGAACGTCCTCGATTCCATCCTCAATCTGGAAATTGCCGTCAACTGCCTGGCTATAGATATTGCGCAGTTCAGCCAGCAGGGCAGGCAGTTCGTTCTTCTCCAACAGACCTATACTCTGAAGCATTGTGATGTGTGCCATGGAGCCAAGCACGTCATCCTGTGCCAGATATAAATCCATTTCACGGTCACGTCCAACCGTATAGCTCTCGATTTGACTGTTTATCTCGTATCCTTTATCCCAGAGTTTCATCCAATGTTGTAATGTTTTGGCTTAATATGGTAGGGCACTTAGGAACTGTGCAATGCCTTCGACGCCTTGTGTCAGTTTACTTTCAATCATCTTGCGGATGAAAAAGTTGAGTTCTGCCCCCAATGTAACCTTCATGCGTGACGAAGTCTGGTCTGTCGGCAGCATCTGTACCCACATTGTTACCGGCACAGGAGCTCCTTCCAGTTCCATTTTTACGAGTTTGGGCTCTGCACGCTCTACAATACGCAGTGTAATATCACCCAAGGGACCTATATGTGCCTGCATGGTGTCAGTGGTGAGTACCATTTTGCGTATATTGTTGCGTAACTTCTCCATTTGTTCGGGGTTGGGGCGCTTGTCGGCAGGTAACTGCGAATTGAGCATTGCCTCGAAATTAGGATCGTCAACACGCTGACGCAGATATTCCAGACTGGTTAGATCTGACATCCTTGAATATACGCGCTCAACAGGAGAACCTACTGTCTTTACAGTGCTTTCGTATTTTTCCATAACAACATGTTTTTCTTATCCTTGCCACTGACTCGGGCTTTTACGCCACTCGTTCAGCAGTTCAACATCGCTTTCCTTGATATAGCCAATGCGTAATGCTTCGGCAACGACAGCCTCATAGTTGGTGAGTGTTACAAGTTTGATCTTTGCATCTGCAAAAGCTTTTTCGGCGACATCAAATCCATATGTGTATGATGCAACCATACCTACAACTTCACAACCGTAGTTTCGTATTGCCTCGACAGCCTTTAGACTGCTTCCGCCTGTACTTATTAGATCCTCGACAACGACGACCTTGCTTCCAGGCTTCAGGTCGCCCTCAATCAGGTTCTCCAGGCCATGATCCTTTGGCTTCGAACGGACATATACGAACGGTAGTGCCAATGTATCGGCAACCATTGCTCCCTGTGGAATTGCTCCTGTGGCTACACCGGCAACAGCCTCGGCCTCGGGGAAGCGTTCAATGATGAGGCGTGCAGTCTCCAACTTGACAAATGTACGCAAATCGGGATATGACAAAGTCTTGCGGTTATCACAATAGAATGGCGAACGCCAACCGCTTGCCCATGTGAAGGGGTTGGTAGGCTGAAGCTTGATTGCCTTCACCTTGAGCAACTTTCCAGCAAAAATCTTCTCGAGTGTCTTCATAAAGTTTCTTGTTTATATTGCAAATGCAAATATAATGTTTTTTCCTGTAATGTATCAGTCTTCGGGCAGAAAATTATGGATTTCGCTTAATTCGAAGCCACGACTGGTGGCAAAGCGCATCAATTTCATATGCCTTTTATAAGTGTCGTTTTCGTCCATGGTTTTGTCTTTCTGGACAATTACATGCTTCATCACTTCACGGTACTCCTGTTGGTCTATCTGCTCAAGTCCATGTTGTATAGCAATGTCTGGAATCCCCATCCTCTGCAGCATTGCGGTAATCTTTATCCTGCCCCAATGTGAAAAGCGTAAACGGTCGATGCAATATGCGCGTGCAAAACGCTCGTCATTGATATAATTGTCGTCATACAGCCTTTCAATTATAGTATCTGCATCGACTTTGGCTACACCCCATTCATATAGTTTATGCCTGATGTCCCATGCGCAATGCTCACTGCCTGCACACAGTCGCGCTGCTCGCTCAAAAGCCTTGTCAAAGGTGGGCGATGATGAAGCGTTCCTTCTCATATATGTCATTTTTTATACGAACATCCATGAATCCCGTCTTGGTAATTAAACGAGCGGTTTCATCAGCTAGTAAATGGTTTATTTCAAGTAGCAGCCAACCGCCCGGACTAAGATGCTGAAGTGCATACCGGGATATATGGTTATAGAATAGCAAAGGGTCGTCAGTAGGTGCAAACATTGCGAGGTGTGGCTCATAATCCAATACATTATGATCCATATCATGCATTTCACTTGGCATTACATAGGGAGGATTGCTAATGATTATATCCCAACGTTTGCAAGTTTCTTTGGGATGTAGGATGTCTTCGTTAACGAAATCAATTTCGACACCCAGATTTTCTGCATTGTGCCGTGCTATTTCCAGAGCCTGTGCAGAAACATCCGTTGCGGTAACTCTAAAACCTTGTAGTGCCAGGCTAACGGCAATGCAACCGCTGCCTGTTCCTATATCCAATACCGTTCCACTTTCCCTAAGCAGGAAAACCTCCTCGACAAGTCGCTGTGTTTCCGGACGCGGTATCAGGCATCCGGGATGCACGGCAAATCTGTGTCCGCAAAAGTCCGTATAGCCTAAAATATACTGGAGAGGAATATTTTTCAGCAGCTGACTGGTAATTTCCTCCATCCGTAATTTGTCGGATTGTGAAATTTCTGTATCTTTGCCTAAAAGGATATCTGTTTGCGACAGGTTGAAACATTCCTCCATAACAGCACGATAGAGTGCATTACCCTCACGTGTGCCATAATGTTGTTCCAGTCGTTGTCTGCAATTCATAATAATGCAAATGTACGCTTTTTTAGCATATTGTCTAATGTTTGAGGCTTAAAGTTTATGAATCAGGACGAATTATTCATGAAAAGAGCCATCCAGATAGCCAGATGTGGTGAGGCTGGGGTAGCACCTAATCCTATGGTAGGTGCCGTGATTGTATACGATGGGAAAGTCATAGGTGAGGGCTATCATCGCAGGTATGGCTGCCCGCATGCCGAGGTTAACGCCATCAACAGTGTGCATAAAAGCGAGTTGTTGAAGGAAAGCACCATATATGTAACATTGGAGCCTTGCTCTCATTGGGGCAAGACTCCTCCTTGTTGCGATTTGATCATAGACAAAGGTTTCAAGCGTGTAGTGGTTGGTATGCAGGATCCCAATCAGAAGGTAAATGGTCATGGCATAGAACGGATCCGTCAGGCTGGAATTGAGGTCAGAGTAGGTGTACTGAAGGAAGATTGTGAGGCATTGAATCGCAGTTTTCTTACATTTCATCGTATGAAGCGCCCGTTCATTACGCTCAAATGGGCACAGACCTCAGATGGTGTTATAGGCATTAAGGGAAAAGAACAGGATGCAGAGTTGTCCCATGCTCAGGTATTGAGAATCTCCACCCCGATGAATCAGATGTTGATGCATAGATTGAGAACCAGGGTACAGGCAATCATGGTAGGTACGGAGACTGCGCTGAACGATAATCCCGAACTGACAGCCAGGCTGTGGAACGGCCCCTCTCCTTTGCGTATTACTATTGACCGTCATGGGCGACTGGGGAAAGACCTAAAGATGCTGACGTCAGGCCCGGAAACAGTAGTGTATAAAAATCAGATTCTTGGCGAGATCATTTATGATTTACATAGGCGCGGCATTCAGCACCTGATAGTAGAGGGCGGAAAAAAGTTGTTGGAAAGCTTTATAAACGCAGGACTGTGGGACGAAGCAAGGGTAGAGTACGGCAGTCTTGAGCTGCGGGAACAGGCAGATTGCAATGGATGCCGGATAACCTATGCTCCAATATTGAAATCTGCCAAAATCATCAGCGAAACGATGATAGATGGACACAAAGTGCTAATTTTACTTAATTCAAAGCCCCAATAGCAACATTTTTGTCGCGTTTTGAAATATTTGCTGTACATTTGTACGCCAAAAGCGCATACATATATGTACACAAACGCTAAAGTCATGCATTTAAGGCTCCTCGCAGGAGCGTTATTCATAATGGTTTCATCTTTGATGTGGACGGGTTGTTCGGCCGACTATTACAGTGGGGACGAGGACGAATCCACAACTGCGACAAATGATGCCTGCTATATTTCCTCATGTTATTTCGGAAATCTCAGAATACCTCATGTTGTAAAGGCCTCTGATGGGGTCACTGACAGCACCTACTACACGACATACGTCCCAGACAACAAATATCTGACTATTGATTTGAGGGCCAATTTTATTCAGAACCGCGATTCTGTTGCCAAAGGAACGGATTTGTCCAAGGTGCCGATGTATATCCTGTTTACAGGCAGCTACATGGAGTGGCGCAAGTCAGATACATTCGAGGAGGACGAATGGACTGTATTCAACTCAGGCGATAGCCTTGACTTGCGGGAGCCCATGCTCATGAGGGTTACCGCAGTAAACGGCAACATGCGCATTGATACGCTTCAAGTGAATATGCATCAGCAGGATGGAGACGAATTGGTATGGAACGAAATACCCTCACACACGGGATTGAGTGGCATTTATCCAATGCGGATGGCCGCGACCCCCGATGGCGTTATTTCCCTTGTGAACGACAACGGTAGCATAGTGGCTTATACACATCGGGCATCCAATACCGGTGAGTGGTCAATACAGTCATGCCCTAGCCTGCCGGACAAAACTGATGTAATGACCCTTGTTGCCAGCGAGGATGCATTGTACGTCAACACCACAGACGGCTATATATACAAGAGTGCCGATGGCATACAGTGGTCACTGGTTGGAACTATGGATGGTATAAGGTTGCTCGGAACCTCTCAGTATTTCCTATATGCCATGAGAAACGGCTCCGTCCTAAGTGCACGTCTTGACTTGCCTGACTGGAATACTGAAGACTGGGTCGAGAATGCTCTGGACGATTTGAGGGATTTGCTTCCATGTGAGAATCTGGCATTTGTGCATTATGCCCAGAATGTAGCCCAGCATCGTGCAGTCCTGATGGGGTATACTCCGGATGACGACAATCATTTTCCTATGGATGCTATCGTGTGGAGCAAGGCTTGGTCGCATTTTGACAACGAGGGCAAGGAACAGCTCATTCATAACGAAAGTGGCGAGGAATGGATGATGTATTCCCGTACATGGGATGATTTGTGGCAAATGCCTATGCTGAAGAACCTTCAGGTGGTGTACTACGACGACAAACTGATGGCAATAGGCGGAGAGAATCCCTATAATCCGGGCAAGTGCCTCGAAGGTATTTATGAAAGTGAGGACAATGGCCTTACGTGGCGCATAACCGGAAACATAAACCTTCCCGGTAATCTGGGCACAGGTAACAGTATCTGCTGGATTGTTGACAACGACAATTTCCTGTGGCTGGCGGTAGACGGCAAGATATATCGCGGTCGTCTGAACAAACTTGGATTTGACAGACAATAAGGCGGAGAGAAATGGCAAAGAGATTCCTGGGTTTTATTCTGGCTGTATGTGTCATGGCGCCCGCATGTGCCGGTGACGAGCTGGAATACAAGATGGACATAGGCGGATCGCTGGGCCTGTGCTATTACCTAGGTGACGCCAACAGCACTCCACTGCGCGGCAGCAGTGTGATGGCGGCGATAAATCTCCGCAGGAACTTCAACCCGCGCATGGCACTAAAGACAAGTCTGTCGTTTGGCCGCTTCAGCGGCACTACAGAGGGATATTATTTCCCTGAAGGACCTGAGTCCACGGCACAGCGTACCGACTTGCAGTTCAAAGGCAATGTAGTAGAGTTGGGTACACAGTTTGAGTTGAACTTCTGTGGTTATGGTATGGGTCCAGGATACAAGAAACTCTCCCGCATTACTCCATACATGCTGCTGGGTTTCGGACTGACATTCGGCATTACACCTGACGACACTTGCTTCGGCGTCAATTTCCCTGTCGGCGGAGGTGTCAAATACAAGGTAAAGCCGCGCCTGAATCTTGCATTCGAATGGTCAGTCCATTTCAGTACTACAGACAAACTGGACGGGCTTTCAGACCCTTATTACATCAAAAGTTCGGGAATAAAGAACAAGGATGCGTACAGTTTCTTCATGCTGTCACTATCATACGACATAAGTCCTAAACTGAGAAAATGCAACAATTAGACTATAACCGCATTCCGGCTCATATAGCCATAATAATGGACGGCAACGGCCGTTGGGCAAAAGCCAAGGGGCTGCCACGCACGGCAGGTCACGTGGAAGGTGTCGCTACGGTTAAGCAGATTACTGAGGAGGCTACCCGCCTTGGTGTCAAATATCTCACGGTATATGCCTTCAGTACCGAGAACTGGAATCGCCCGATGCTCGAGGTCGAGGCACTTATGAACCTCATTCTTACCAATCTGGAGGAGGAGATATTCATGAAGAACAATGTTCGATTTCGCATGATTGGTGACATGAGCCGATTGCCCGGGAGTGTAAGGAAACGCTTGCAGGACTGCATAGACCACACATCGGCAAACACGGGCATGACAATGGTTATTGCCTTGAGCTATAGTAGCCGTTGGGAGATTACACGTGCAGCGCAACTGATAGCAGACGAAGTAAAGACCGGCACGCTTAGATCCGAGGATATAGACGAGGACTGCATCTCGAGTCACATGACCACCAATTTCATGCCGGACCCCGACCTGTTGATACGTACAGGCGGAGAATTGCGAATCAGTAACTATCTGCTATGGCAGTGTGCATACACCGAATTCTACTTCACAGACGAATTCTGGCCGGATTTCACCGTGGCATCCCTGCATCGCGCCATTGTCGATTATCAGCAGAGGCAGCGCCGTTTTGGAAAAACTGGAGAACAAGTAACAGATGAAGAATAAGATACACTATATTGTTCTTGCAACCATCATGTGGTTGGTTGCTGTACCTCTTATGGCACAGTATGCCGACAAGGACACTACTGTTGCAATCGACTATAGCCGTACCCCGCGCCGTGTTGCGGTCAAGCACATGACCGTGGAGGGTATTCCCAACTATGATGAAAGCTTGTTGATACGACTGTCGGGAATTTCGGTTGGAGACTATATCTCTGTTCCTGGAGAAGAGATTACGAAAGCGATCAAGCGCTATTGGAAGAATGGACTGTTTTCTAACGTATCCGTTGCCGTAGACTCTATCGTCCGTGATTCTGCCTACCTGCATATTCGCCTGACACCACGCCCGCGAATATCGCAGATAAACTACAACGGTGTGCGCAAGAGTGAGAAGAGCGACCTGCAGGATAAACTGGGCCTGCTGAAGGATAATCAGTTGACTCCTAATATGATAGACCGGGCCAAGATTTTGGCAAAGCGCTATTTTGACGAGAAGGGTTTCAAGAATGCCGAGGTAGAGATTCTCCGTCACGATGACCCCGCTGCACCGGACAAGGTTATTGTGGATGTCAATATCGACAAGAAGGGCAAGATTGTTATTCGCAAAATAGACTTGATAGGTAATACCGTAATTAAAAACAGCAAGCTGAAAGGCGGCTGGTTCTCCAAGGGCGTTTTCAAGACTATACGCGAGAAGCGCGGTATCCGCAACTGGTTCCGCAAGCACAAATTTATTGATGCAAAGTATCAGGAAGCAAAGAACAACCTGCAGGATTACTATGCCGAGCTTGGCTATCGTGATGCCCTTATCGTCGCTGATACGGTTAAGAGTGTCAGTGACAAGTATGTTGACATAAAGATATACGTTGAGGAAGGTCAGAAATACTATCTGCGTGACATAAACTGGGTCGGCAACACCGTTTACAATACAAATGTGCTGAATCAGATCCTCAATATGAAGAAAGGCGATGTCTATAACCAGACACTGTTGCGCAAGCGTCTTACATCTGACGATGATGCAGTAGGCAACCTATATTACAACAATGGCTATGTCTTCTATCAACTGGATCCTGTCGAGGTCAATATTGTTGAGGACAGCATAGATTTGGAGATGCGCATCAGCGAAGGTCCACAAGCACGCATCAGCCATGTAAAGATTACCGGTAACGACCGTGTGTACGAGAATGTTGTCCGTCGTGAGTTGAGAAACAAGCCTGGTGACCTGTTCTCAAAGGAAGCTCTTGAGCGTTCGTATCGTGAAATTGGGTCGATGGGTCATTTCAACCCCGAAAGCATCAAGTATGACATACAGCCCGATCGTGCCAACGGTACCGTGGATCTTGGTTGGGGACTGGAACCCAAGAGTAACGACCAAATCGAATTCTCTCTCGGTTATGGACAGACAGGTGTTATAGGTAAGATAGGTCTGAAATTTGCCAATTTCTGTCTGGCCAACCTGTTTAAAAAGGGTGGAATGCGCCGAGGCGTAATGCCGCAGGGCAATGGTGAGACCTTCAGTATCAGTGCGCAGACAAATGGTTCGTATTATCAGCAGTACGCTATATCGTACATGAATCCGTGGTTTGGTGGTAAGCGTCCTAATACCTTCAGCTTCAATGCATTCTACTATAAGCAGACAGATGTAAGCGACAATTACTATAACACGGCATACTACAATAACTACTATAATAACTATGGTTATGGCTACGGCGGTTACGGTTATGGCAACTATTACGACAATTACTACGACCCCGACAAGTATATCCAGCAGTTTGGCTTCTCGGTAGGCTGGGGCAAGCGCCTCAGGTGGCCGGATGACTATTTCCAGTTCAGCATGGACCTTTCGTATACCCGTTATATGATGAAGGACTGGGCGTATTTCTCGCTTATGACCAACGGAAACTGTAACGATCTGGCATTAAGGTTTATGCTGTCCCGTAATAGCACTGATAATCAGATTTATCCTCGTCGCGGTTCGGAAATCCAATTGTCCGTGGCATTGACTCCACCGTTCTCTTTGTGGGATGGTAAGGATTATGAGAATTTGGCTAACGATCCTACAAGTCCTACATACCAGAAGGAGATGCAGCAAAAATATCAGTGGATTGAGTATCACAAGTGGAAATTCAAGGCACGCACATTCCATGCTCTGAGCAGTTCCAGCAAATGTTTCGTATTCATGACACGTGCTGAGATTGGTCTGCTGGGCCATTACAACAAGTACAAGAAATCTCCGTTCCAGACATATTACATGGGTGGTGACGGTACGACAGGTTCGGGCAGTATATACAGTACCGAGACCATAGGCTTGCGAGGTTACGACAACGGCTCCCTCACTCCAAACGGACAGATGGGCTATGCATACGCACGATTCAGTGCAGAACTGCGTTACCCGTTCATACTGGGTGCAAGTACCAATCTCTATGGTCTGGTATTTGCCGAAGCTGGCAATGCCTGGACGGATATAGGCAAATTCAATCCATTTGACCTGAAGAAATCAATGGGTGTAGGTGCCCGAATCTACCTCCCTATGGTTGGAATGATAGGTATTGACTGGGCATATGGTTTTGACAAGATTCAGAATTCGACGTCATTCTCCGGGAGTCACTTCCATTTCATACTTGGTCAGGAATTCTAATAGGATAATCCCTATGAGGTTTAGTAAAAACACTTTTCGCTATTGCGATGCTCGACATACATTTGCATTAGTTAAAATCTAAAAATGTAGAACATTATGAAAAAGATTCTTTTTGCTTTGGTTGCCATGTTGGCAGTGACAGGTTCCGCAAGTGCACAGAAATATGCCCTGGTCGACATGGAATATATTTTGAAGAACATTCCTGCGTACGAACGTGCAGGAGAGCAGTTGAACCAGGTCTCTCGCAAATGGCAGGCCGAGGTAGATGCTATACAGCAGGAAGCACAGACAATGTACAAGAACTACCAGAATGAAGCCGTTTTCCTCAGTGATGAGCAGAAAGTCAAGCGCGAGGAATCCGTTATTGCCAAGGAGAAGGAGGCAAGCGAACTGAAGAAGAAATACTTCGGTCCCGAGGGTGAACTCTTCAAGAAGCGTGAATCGCTTATGACTCCCATACAGGATGAAATTTACAATGCCATCAAGGATATAGCCGACCAGAAGGGTTACAGCATGGTTCTGGACCGAGCATCGGACAATGGCATAATATATGCCTCGCCCAAAATTGATATATCGAACGAGGTTCTGTCCAAACTGGGATATAATTGATTACGGAAATTACGTTAACGGATAACGAAATAATAACTATAACTAATTAAAACAATGAAGAAAATTCTTTTGGCCATCATGTTGATGGCACCAATGAGCATGATGGCTCAGAAATTTGCGCACTTTGACCTGAGTCAGATTGTTCCAAACATGAAGGAGTACACAACTGCCCAGAGTGAACTCGAGAATATGCAGAAGCAGTATGAGGCAGATCTCAAGCTCATGCAGGACGAATTGCAGAAGAAGAGTGAGGAGTTGCAGAAGGAAGGTCCAAAACTTGTCGAGAATATCCGTGCTCGTCGCGAGCAGGAACTCAACGACCTGTACCAGCGTTATCAGCAGAGCTATCAGGACAGCCAGCAGGCTCTGCAGAAAGCCACTCAGGAGAAACTCGGTGCAATCACAGAGAAGGTTATGGCTGCTGTGAAGAAACTGGGCGAGGCAGGTGGATACATCTACGTTGTTGACACAAGCACCGGTTCCATCCCATTTGTAAATACAACACTCAGTACAGACATTACCGCTCAGATCAAGAAAGAAGTCGGTGTACAGTAATAAAAAAATGATTGTAAGAAAAACATTACGCAGCATTGTCTGCATATTTTCAATCCTTGCATGCAGCATAATAGCTCAGGCCCAGACTCCATTACGTCTGGCTTGCCTGAGCCATAATGCTGTAATGCAGCGCATGACCCAGTATCATGAGGCTCAGAAGAGCCTAAAAGCCCTGCGTTCACAGTACGAGGCCGAAGCCAAGCGAAGTGAGGAGGATTTCCAGCGTAAGTTCGTTGAATTCATGGACGGACAGAAGGATTTCCCTGAGACCATCCTGCTTAAGCGTCAAAATGAACTTCAGAACATGCTCGAGAGCAATGCCAAGTTCCGGCTCAAGGTCCAGGATTTGCTTGCCAAGGCAGAGAAGGACCTTATGGGCGATGTTAAGGCTGTGCTTGTTGAGGCAGTGCAGGCCGTTGCAACAGAAGAAGGATATGGTCTGGTACTTAATACCGATGGTGACTCTGTTTCGTTCATTGCCGACGGTGTAGCCACTGATATCACAAACAAGGTCTTGCGCAAACTGGATATTGCTCCTGTTGACTAATGTCGCCAATAGGAATCTTTGACAGCGGATACGGCGGTCTGACCATTCTGCGTCAGATACGCCAGTTAATGCCCCAATATGATTACGTATATCTGGGAGACAACGCTCGTGCTCCCTATGGAACACGCAGTTTCGAGGTTGTTTACGAATTCACCCTTCAGGCAGTCAGGAGGCTTTTTGATATGGGCTGCCCCCTCGTAATCCTCGGTTGCAATACAGCATCTGCCAAAGCGCTGCGCAGCATCCAACAGATTGACCTGCCAAAAATAGATCCTACCAGACGCGTATTGGGAGTGATACGTCCCACAGCCGAGATTATCGGCAGGATTAGTAAGACCCGCCATGTGGGGATATTTGCTACTCCAGGCACAATTCGCAGTAGCACATACGATTTGGAAATAGCCAAACTCTTTCCTGATATAAAAGTAACAGGTATTGCCTGTCCCATGTGGGTATCGCTCGTGGAGAACCGCGAATTTGCCAGTCCAGGTGCCGATTATTTCGTAAAGAAGCGTATTGGGGACTTGCTTACGGCAGACCCTGATATTGATGCCGTGATTCTGGGGTGTACGCACTATCCATTGCTGATGGACAAAATTCGTGCTTATATGCCTGAAGGAATAGAAATAATCCCCCAGGGCAATTATGTTGCGCACAGTTTGAAAGACTATTTCGTAAACCATCCCGAGATGCAGCAGCGCATCAGTTTGGGAGGTACGGTATCTTTCTATACCACGGAATATCCCGAACAGTTCAACGAAAGTGCCTCTATTTTCCTTGATGAGCCAGTCGAGGCACACAGGATCACGTTATCCTAAATCCTTCATGATATCTGCAGGTGGAAGGCCTGCATCAAGCTTTGCCTTCATCATATCCATATATGGTGCGACATGCGTAAAGAAAGCTACGTATCCAGGGCACAGATAGTTTATTCCAGCTTCACCATCCTCTTTTTTTACAAAGCGGTTGCGCGGGCATTCTCCGTAACAGGTAAATTTCCATTCACATTGTTTGCACTTTCGGGCAAGACCTTCTGTCTTCATTTTTGCAAATGTCTGTTGTCGTTCGCTATCCATCATGTCCAGAATACTGCGGTTACGGATGTTTCCCAGTTTATATTCCGGGAATACGAAATGATCACAACAATAAACATCTCCGTTGTATTCCATTACTGCTGCATGCCCACACCAATTGGACAATGAGCATAAACCCGGTGTAACCCCCATCCAGTTGGCCAATGTCGCATCAAATATCTGTATGAACATTTCGCCGATATCATTTCTGACCCATTCGTCAAATATTGTATTCAGGAATTTGCCCCAGGTATCAGGTGTGACACTGAACGGTGCCATAGGACAGTCTTGTGCGTCAAGCAGGTGTGCCAGATGCCTGCCGTCCTCGTGACGACGAATGCGTTCAACTACCGGTGTAAACTGTAGATACCTGCAGCCCAGCCGGTCGCGAAAGAAACGATAGAATTCCAATGGTGATGCAGCAGTAATGTCATTAACTACTGCCATGGCATTCCATTCCACGTCGTATTTGTTCAGCAGTCGTATTCCCTCCATAACCTTTGCCCATGTAGGCTGTCCCCCGCGACGGCGGCGATATGCATCGTGCATATGCTCGGGACCGTCGATGCTTATACCCACTAACCACCCCTCATCATGCAGGAAACGGCACCATTTAGGTGTAAGCAATGTACCGTTGGTCTGCAGGCAATTGATTACATTTCGCCCACTAGAATATTCACGCTGCCATTTAACGACTTTTCTGTAATACTCCAGTGGACGCATCAGCGGCTCACCCCCGTGCCAGGTGAAATTTACCTCCGTTGTATACTGACTCTGGATATATTCACGGATATAAACCTCCGTCAATTCGTCCGTCATTATATGTTGCACCCCTTGCGGATAAAGGTTCAGTTTCTCCAGATAATAGCAATAGTCACATGCCAGGTTGCAATGTGCCCCAGCAGGCTTCGGCATCAGGTACAGCGGCCGCGAAAAAGGAAATGCAGTATTCATTGTCTATGATAATGGTATGCAAATATAGCGAATAAAAAGAAAAGCACCTCGTAACGAGATGCTTTTTCTTTTAGATGTGTTTATGAAATTTAGAACTTAACACCAATCGTAAAGTAATGCGAAGTGGTCTTCCAGTTTGTATCATACTCCAGAGCATAACCGAAATTAGCCTTCTCTACAAACTCCAGACCAACCCCCCATGACATAGCAAAACCATGGGTTGTGCCCCAGCCAGAAGCAACATAAGTCCCCGCACCTGGAATAATTACGCCAACTGAGCCCTTAACTAAAGCACAGTCGTAACCCAATGCCAAACTGCTGTAACCACGACAGATCTTGCCGCCACTTGTGTTCCAGAATGCAGGAGTGAAACCGCGTACACCAGCCTTGACGCCAATGGTCATATAATTGAAATTAAATGGTGCAGAGTAGTCGATACTGAAGAAGTCAACAGCAAAGTATGGATTGTACTTCTTCTCCAGAGTGATATTCTCACCAAAACCGCCATGGCCGTAGCAGCTACCGACCTTTGTCGTAAACATTACGCGTACACTGCTGTCGTAGTCCTGCTTTTTAGCGACTGTTGCAGTTTTCTTTGTCGTAGTTGCTGACTTCTTTGTTGCCGTTGCTGTCCTTGCAGGGGCGGCAGAGGTCTTCTTTACAGTTGTGCTCTTCTTTACAGCTGTCTTGGCAGGAGCGCTCTTAGTCTTGCTTGTAGTCTTTGACTGGGCACTTGCACCCAGGGCAACAGCCATTGCCAACACTGTGATGAAAATTCTGAAATACTTCATAAAAGTTAGTTGTTAAAAGTTAAATTGTGTATACAAATATAAACCGATTTTTAATCTCCTGCAAGCTAATAGGGGGGGGATAAGAACAAAAGAACAGCAATTACGATAAATAGAACATCATGGAGCTAAAAAATCACTACATTCCAATAGCCTTCGGATATTGTAGGGCTATTGTAGCGATACTGAAGCGCCTGTTGTTCTTTGGTGAACAAATTGGCAAGTACGTAAGATTCCGTAGTGAACGGAAACTTTTTCCGTCGCGGTCGGACTTTTGTTCCGTAACTACGGAATTATTATTATTAACCTTCCATACGGCTCCGCCGCGATAAATAATAACTACAGATACTAATACCTATTGTTATATAATACTACAACAGCAGTTACAATCATGCGACTGTAACTGCTGTTGTTACTTTATGTTTTAGGGAAACTGAAAAGGATTTGTGTAAATCCGTGAGATTCGTGTTCGATAAAGATATGTGTGACTTACGGATTCAGGGGTGTTATAGGGTATACGAGGTTGACGATAAGGATATTGGCGGCGAGGATGATGAGGTTCATCAGCAGGCCGATGCGCATGAAGTCACTGAAGCGGTAGCCGCCGGGGCCGTAGACGAGCATGTGTGTGGGTGAGCCTATGGGGGTGGCGAAGCTGCTGCTGACGCTGATCATGAGGGCGATGAGGAAGGGGTAGGGCTCGTAGCCAAGTTTCTCGGCCGCCTCGTACATGATGGGGAAGAACATTGCTCCCGCTGCAGTATTGGAGATGAACTCTGTGACAAACGTTCCTACGAAGCAAATTGCCGTCATTACTACAATGGGGTTGGTTCCGCAGACATCAAGGATGCCGAAGGCCATCCGTTCGGCAATGCCTGTCTTCTGTATGGCAAGACCCAGGACGACGGAGCCGGCAAATACCATAAGTATGTCCCAGTTGATGGACTTCATTGCCTGGTCGGGTGTGCAGCAGCGGAACAGGAGCATGGCAGCAGCGGCGATGAAGGCACACTGCAGCAGCGGCATTATATTGAGTGCCGAGAGTACTACCATCGTTATCATAATTAGCGATGAAATGGCTGTACCGTATCCCACGTTGACAACCTCGTCGCCAAGTATCAGCCCGTGTTGCTTGGATAGTTCGATGATAGCCTTGGTTTCTCCTGCATAGAGCAGATGATCGCCGCCCATCAGGATTTCATTTTTATCGATAGGAACAGAATAATTGTCGAAATGACGCCATTTAAGCAGGCGGCAGCCCTCGACATTGAACATGCCTGCCTGCCCGATTGTCTGGGCAATAAAATGATGAGTCGAGGGAACAATCAACTCTGCGGTATATTCTATTGTATCCTCTGTATCTGACTCTGGTACCTGGCGCTCAGGCAAGAGACGACGTAAGGCGATGACGGAGAGCATGCCTATGAAAAGGCAGAACAGACCTGGTATTGTGGTTGCCAGCACGTTCATGACATGGCCTGTATGTTCTGTATACATGCCCGAGATAATCAGGTTGGGCGGTGTACCTATCAATGTACAGATACCGCCCATGCCGGAGGCGTAGCTCAATGGTATCAGCAATTTGGAGGGTGATATTCCCAGTTTCTTCGACCACATTCTTACGATGTTTACGAAGAGGGCTACCACTGTAGTGTTGCTCAGTATTGAACTGAGTGCGGCTACAGGAAGCATCAGGCGCACAACGGCCTTGGCATATCCTGTAGGCTGACCTAACAGGTTCTTGACAATCCATTGCAGTACGCCTGTATGCGTAAGTCCTGCCACAACAATAAACAATACGCCGATTACAACAACGGATGTGCTGCTGAAGCCCGAGAATGCCTCTTTGGCGTCAAGCACGCCTGTTACAAAAAGGATGCCTATGGCTCCGAGGAATACCAGGTCGGCGCGGAGCTTGGTAAAAAGCATAATAGTGAACATCCCCAGCACTGTTACGATGGTTATCCATGCATGGAGACTGAATCCAAGGAATATAACTGTATCCATTTTTAAAGTATTTTTATCATTTCACTAAGCAATTTGGCATGGTGGCCGGGCAGCAGGATATGATGATTGCCTATTGGGTTGATCAGGAAGTATTTAGTTTCGGCAGGATTGTCGAACTGCACAATGGCTTGCGTGCGGCACAGGTTGGGGCGTGACTCGCAGCGCAGCAGCTGACCCTCGGCTACAAAGTGGCGCGTAATGTCGCCTGACAACTTGAATATTGTTACAGGTCCTGCCGGCATATAACCGCGGATGCCTACGCCTATGCCAGATTCGAAATGAGTGTCATATTCGTATCGCTCCACCATATCCAGCGGTATTGTGCAATGTGCCAAGAGTATTTGGCCTGTTTCAACATCAATGTGTGCAGGATTGGCCTGAAATCCCGAGATCCCGAATAGCGCTCGTACTACAGTCATCGAAAGCATGGCGGGAATATCACCTTCACAACTTGCTACCAATCCTTCGCTGTTGAGTCGTGCCAATGCCAGGCATCCTGTGTTATGTAGTTCTGTCAACAGGTCAAAGCATCGCAGGGTAAACCCTTGCAGATTATGTTTCTCAACGATTTGTTTCAGTGCATCGTATATTCGCAGGGCTCCCTGTTGTCCACCATCAATAGCGGTGTCGCCTATGGCCTTTCTTATTTCGTCCAGGGGAATGTCTATTAGTTCTATTCCAAGTTTGTTGTGAACTATCTGGTAATCGGTTGCGCTGCTGATGAGCCAGTCCGAGGGCTTTCCAATCACGCCCAAGCGACATCCTTGCAGCTTGCGCCTGGCCTGTGCCAGCTGTTGCAGCTCGCTGATACGCTTGATAATATATTGCGGCTGTCCGTGCAGTATCTCGCCTTGCATATTGTTCTGTTGCAGGAAGGAGAGGATTTCCATGGAGGCAGCCAGTGAGTTATTTGTAGCTGAGGTTAGCAGTAGAACGGGTTTGCCTGAGGACTGTATCTGTGGGAGCAGTTGTCGGAAGATGTTTTCGGTGCCTCCTGTACGGACATAGATAAGGTCGAGAATGGACTGTCCATAGGTGGAAAAGTCCGAACCGCACATATCGTAGTCAATGCCTAATGATGAG
>OCTX012193484.1_pt1 | contig 121742 bp, 242 predicted proteins | sample 1539691 | NCBI WGS metagenome assembly OCTX01 (sample SAMN02144231, study PRJEB22623) | gut metagenome | biome: sheep rumen | host: Ovis aries | place: New Zealand
ATCTGCCTTACTGCACTAGCATTGGTGAGTACTCGCTTGGTGGCTGCAGCTCTCTAGTTGACTTAGACTTGAGATCACTCTAGACAGCTGCAGCACAGTCTTTCTACAAGATTGGAGTGTCAGCACTAGAGCTTCCTAGCTTGACTTCTATCTCCAACTCAATTGCAGAGATCAGAAGTCTTGAAGTGCTGAAGCTCCCACTAGTCCAAGATATTGATGGACCATTGTTTGTTGGATGCTAGAATCTCAAGACACTTGAGCTTCAAAGTCTCTCATCAATAACTTTCTAGATAGTCGCTGACAATCTAGCAAACTTGACTAGGCTTGTGCTTCCATCAATGGCTGGCTTTGACCATCCACTGACTATGCTGAATGCTCTTCCATCAGCCCTCATGGAGATTGATCTTGCTTCAATCTCATATGATGACTTTGCTGGAGGTCTGTCAGCTAGAGTGGCTCGAGGATTTGCATCTGGATGCACTTTGTCATGCAGTGATGGTGTCTTTGTGATTGGCTGAAAATCCATAAGATATAAGTGATGACTACCGAGGAGCAGCTAGATCTCATCTTCAAAGTTGGCAGCCAAGTCTGTGCATCTTACACCGGCTTCACAAAGACCGAAGTTGCTTGGTGCTAGAAGAAGTCTAACTGGCTTGCTCTCTAGGGAGTAGTGTTCTCATCAAATCCATATGAAGCAATGATCATGCTAGGAATGAGCTAGCTCTAGAATGTTGTTGTCTTCTTCTAGCTGTTTGTTGCATGTGCTCTCACTTTTGAGCTCAAGTCCGGAGAGAATGACCGTCTTGAAGTCTTGCTCTAGGTGATAGACAATGATGAAGGAACACTTGAAGCAGCACTCAAGAACAATCGCCTCATGAGAGCATTGCTAGCTGTTGCCGCTAACTATGTGCCAAGAAATCCAACAAGGTGCTTCTGGCTCTACTACAACACTAAGAGAATCTTAGCTCACATATTCAGCAAGAATCCTAGCTGGCTGAAGCTGAACATTCTTCGGACAAACTCTAAAGTGAAGAAGCTGCGGTTCTCGGAGATGGATGTCAAAGCATTCTTCTGAACTGTTCATCATCACCAGTATCCATATGATGATCTCCGCTGCTCCGGCTCATAGACTTCATGATACCACTTTCTGACTTTCTCTCGCCATGTGTTGAGGTCGGCTGGACGTTCAGCTGGGGCAAGCTCAAGCTTGCAGTTGATGTCGGCTCTCACTTTCTCAAGCCATCTGCCAACACCGAGCTGAAGAGTCTCAAGCTTCATAGTCTTGTACTCTTTTGGAGATGAGTAAGCATACTTCTTGTTCTCATCATCTTCTTTGTAGCGAGACTTCTGGCGAGACCATGGAAGGGCTTGTGCAAGTATTCTGAGATCTTGGCACTCAGACTTGTTCACAAGACGCTTGACAATGTCCTGGCCAGCAAGAATGCTGCACTCTTCTGCATCTTCAGTGACACAGAACCTGACTGAGTGCTCTTTCTCATCTTCGGGAACACCAGCAAGATCTTCACAGTAGTAAGACATCTTCTGGTCATTCCAGCTAGAGATTGCATCTCTCAAGAGTATGAATGCTGGAACTAGCTTCCATGGCTTCATGACATTCTTAGCTTTCTTAGCATCAGCTTCATCATTCCAAGGAAGTTTGGTGTCTTTCTCATCATTGACTCCATAACTGAGCATGTTTTTCCACAGAGGACCTAGCTTGTTGAGATGATAGCCACAGTTGAAGAAGTTTCTGACAGTTGGAAGACTAGGCATAGACTTCTGGCCAAGATAGACAACCCTAGCAACATCAGACTTGTCTCCATTCTTAGCTGCCATGTCATAGACTTTTCCAACTTCAAGTGTGTCAACAGTGAACGACTCAAGCTTCTTGCTCTGTGCTTCTAGAAGTGTGTCATCAACTTTCACATTGGCTAGCTCTGGCTCTGGATAGATTCCAGCAAAGTATCCGTCTTTCCAGAGATAGAACCACTTGCCTTCTATCTCTCCTTGGCCGGTTATTCCAAGATGGTACTTGAGAAGTGCAGTCTCTGGAAAGCTCTCATCCAAGAGAAGATCAAATCCACGAGGATCTCTGACTATGCAGTAGCTTCCATTCGCTCGACAGCTGTGGTACACATGAACTAGCTGGAAGCCGGAGATAGGCACATTGTCTATCTCCTCTAGCTTCATGCCAAGATCTTTCTGCATCTGCTTCTCAGCATCCAGCTGCTTGTGAGGCTTGTATCCTCCAGTGTGGGATGAGAACTTGCTGAGTTCAGTCCACTTGCCTTCATTCAGCCACTTGCAAGTAGGATATCCAGTCTTTCTCTTCTCACCACTAGAGAGCTCTCGATCTCGATAGCCAATCACAAACTTGCTTGGCTTGTATGTCTTTCCGTATGTCATCAGCTTGTCTCCAACTTTCTCTTCTTCTCTGCAATCTTGTCTAGCATCTCTCCCCAGATCTCAAAGAGCTGCTCTGCCTTTCTGTCTAGAAAAGTCCGCCACTCTTCACCTCTTGTTCGTGAGTGCTCTTTCACGTGAGAGCCAGCTTCTCTGCGAAGTCTCTCTACATGGTCTTCTAGCTTCTTGCTCACCACAATGTCATCCCAAGCACTTGTTGTGAACAGTATCTTGAAGACATTCTTGAGAATTGTGTCTGAAGGATAAGTCAATGATGGAAGATCATTGATTGTCAAGAATGGAACTGGTGCTTGCATTGGAGTTGCACTCACACTTGAGCTTGGAACCATCTTAGGCACTAGCTGCTGAGCTCTTCTTGCTAGCCATGCCTTGAAGAGATTGCTAGTTGGAAGTGGAGTTGTCTGCTGAGGAGAGTATCTCACTGTGAACTCTGAAGTGCACTCAACTCGATCTGCCGCGCCATGGTAGTTGTCATTGACAAGTGAGAGGATCTTGCAGACATCTCTGGCTTTCACCTCACCACCAGACACTATGCTGAGCTCAAGCAGAACTTGCTCAACTTCTGCATCTTCTCTTGCAAGTGGTGACCTGACTAAGTCTCTGAACCTGCGGTACATCATATGTCACTTCACCTCGCTCTCATCATCTTCCGGCTCTCCAAAGGCAATTGATGCCCTGATCATCAGCTCTTCTTCTGAGTAGATGTGTGGAAGCTTTGGGTTGACTTCTAGTCTTGCTCGATAGTTGTTGTAGATGTAGTTCCCACATCCATACTCAGTGTTGTCATCACGGTTGTTGAGCCACACAATCTTTGCAACGGCCATTGCTTGGACCTCACTCCACCATGACAGGTCTTTTCCAACATCATTGATGCCAAATACCGCTGGAAAGCTAGCTACAACGGCAGAGCTTGTGTTGCTCTCTGCTGCTAAGAGACTCACTCCAAAAGGACCATCTTCAAGAGTCATCCTATGGTCTCTTTTTCTCTTGATGATGATCTTTGAGGCATCGGCCACAACTAAGTCAGTTCCTCCAAGCAAAGTTGCTATCAGCATGCATGCTGAGTGCCACTTAGTCCACTTTGGCTTCTCAACCGGTGAGAATGCATCTTCTGGCTCCTTGAGATGGAGCTTCTCAAGAATAGAGCTGACAAAGCTGATGATGATGTCATTGATGGCTATCATCAACTTCTCCACTGATGCCTTTTAGATGGAGCAGAATCATTCTCTTGCAAGCTCGGTCGCAAGCAGAGTTCCAGCCTCTCAAGGCACCTTGCCATGTATCTTGGCAGCTGAATCCATATCCAAATCTGTTGTGCTTTCCAGGAGTTGGATTCTGCTTAGCACACTTCGGGCAGAAGCAAGTCCACTGGAAGCTTGGCCAGAACATTGCAGCACCATACTGCCAGTTCACATACTGCTGCACTCGATGCAGCCAGAATCTCTCTGGATCTTCTAGCACAAGCTCTTCTAGATCTGGTGGCAAGATGCTTTTCACATATCTTGGTCCAAGAAGCTTTGGAAGTGTCTCATGAAATGGACACTTAGATGCAAGTGCTAGCTTTGCAAGCATCTTCTTCTCCTCAGACTCGGAGAGCTTGTTTGTCTCTGCTGCCAGTGTCATGTCAGAACAGCCTCTTGCACTTGTCTTTCAAGATCTTGAATGGAAAGCGAAAGCTAGATCTCAGCCTCTCACAGTAGTTTCGATACTGCTCACGCTTGTCCCAGTCATCTCCACACACCTCATTAGATCTAGAAGTTGCAGCTTGCCACTCATCATCTGACTTCTTCTCAAGTGCTAGAAGAACATTCTTTGGAATCTCAAACACATTCTTCTTACCTTGCAGCTGGAGACTCATAGCTAGCTCTTCTACAGTGTCTGCAAACATTGCATCACTGCGCTGAGTGAATCGATCTGCGCTTTGGCGGGTGTCATTGCACTCAAACAAGTGCATCCAACTGTACTTTGGACTAGCAATTCGCCAGCACTCATACATCTTCTTCTCTTGGCTCCATGTAGCCTTTGCTCCAAGAACACTCACAGTGAAGCGCTTGCATGGAGGGTTGCTGTACCATCCAAGCTCTAGATACACTGGAATGTCTTTGGCTACAAGAACTACCTCTGGAACAATCTTCATAGTTCTATTATACCACATCCTAAGATTTCATGCCTTTAAAGCTCAAGAACAACTCCTGATGGTGTGCATCACCAGCTGAGATGTGGAACTAGCTCATACTTGTGCGGCTTCATGACACAAATCCTCTCAGGTCAATGCCAAACTTTGTCTCCATCTCAATTGCATCTCTCTCAGTGAGAACTGGCCTCAAGATCTCTTGCATGAGCCACCCATAGCTCTTTATCTCCGGTGACCACACATATGAGAACATCACTCCACCTATGAACGCAAACTTTGGAATGGCTTGCAGTTCACTGAATATCGGGCTAAGCTCTCCAAATGGCTTGAACAGTGAAGTGACAGCAAACAAAACAGTGCCATTTGGAAATGCATCTAGTCTTGCTGCTGTTCTGAACACTTGCTCAAACTTTGGAGCTTCACTGAAGTCGCACGCTTCTCTGTCAACTATGCATAGCTGCCATGACTTGTCCATAGATATCACTTGTCTCCTCTTTGAAGATCACACTCAATTGCCAACTTCTCATAGCTGTCTTTGTTGTCAATGAACACTGTGCGCACTTCAGAGCCATCCAAATATGCCAAGTATATTGGACTTTTTGACTTTTGCATAGACGTCATCAACAGATCTAAGCCTTCATGCAGAGATATGCTAAGCGCCTGCTCACCACCAGCATCTAAGACAAATACAGATATAGTGTGTCCTCGTGGCTCAGCAGACCAAAATTGGACCTCAACAGTCCTCCATCCACAGCCATCTTTCCATTCAGTTGTCAACCCATAGTAATGGCTGTCCATAGAGTTAGGCTTTAGCCAAAGCTTTGGCTCTAGATGACTTCTCTCTAGAAGCCAAGCCATGATCTTGTCTTTCATCTTCTCATCCATGCGGTCTCACACTCCTCTAAGATCAAGCAGCACCTTCATCTCATCTAGCGAGCAGTGCTTTGGCTAGTCTTCATTGCTCTCATCCAAAGCTGAAGCTATCATTGCTTCTTCAAAGATGTCATGCTCTTCTAGAAGCTGCTTCATCCTAGTCTCACCATCAACCCCGGCCTTTGAGAGCCAGATTCTGTAGTTGCCATCTTCATCATAGACGCGCATTTGCCGATGCTTGCAGACCGTACACCCAAACTTTCCAGAGAATACCACATCCCTCCAGATCTTTGTCTGGACATCTATTGGAAGACTGCTCAGAAGACATCCTCGAACTTGGTTCCCAGACACTCTAGCTTGCAAATCTAGATGATAAAGCTTGTCTTTGCCGACAACCTCTTCTAAGAAGCCCTTTGTCTCTTCTAGTGCATTATAGTCTGGTTGTCCGTCATCCAATGAAGTAGTTGTTGCAAAAGTAAAGACCACATTTGACTGGAATGGACTTCTCTCAAATGACAAGAAAAACCTGTTTTCGCCAAACCAATTGCCAATTCTAGCTTTTGCAAACATGTCACTAGTGATGCCTAGCCACTTGTCTAGCAGCATCTTCACCGCTGGAATTGTCACAAATCTAGAGTTGCTGTCCATAGCATAACAACTATACCAAATCCTCAAGAAGTTAGATCGTCTAAGTCTAACAGCACTTTTGCTTCATCTATAGTCTTTGATGACCAGTCATTTGCCACAAAGCTGTCACCTCCAAACACCATATACTTAAATGTCCGCAGTGGAGCCATCCTTCCATCTGGACTTGCAAAAATTGATGATGCTAGGTCTTCAATTGATGCAAACTCTATCTTGAAAGTCAAGTTCATCCCCAAGCATGACACTGTGTACAGTGAGCCAGAGTTGTCATCAAAGAATATGCGGTAGACTCTAGAGCTGCTGCCAACAGTGTCATGCATCAGCCTGAAGCCAAGCTTTGCAAGAGCTCTAGTGCAGACAGTCTCCATCTCATCTCTGTCCATTGTCTTCTCCATCTAGGTCTAGCTCAATCTCTAGCTGCTCCGGTGTCTTGCCATATGCAATTGACTTGAACTTGGATGTTGACAGATCTTGGTCTTGAGGATCTTCAAAGAACAGCTTTTCATTGTTCATGAGCTTCTCCAAGATGTCTGTTTCAGATGTTCCTCGCAAGACACCACAGTAGCTACAGTGCTTGTGTACAAAGTGGCTTCTGAGAATCCGCATTCCATTGAATCCAAAGATGTGCTCTTCAGCATCATAGCTGTATGGATTCAGCCAATAGTAGTCTGGAACTAAGTAGAGCCAGCAACTCTGGTCATTGTCTTCAGCATACAGTGAGCCCTTCACTTCTAAGAGCTTGAGCTTCATCTTGTCTAGTGCTCTAGACAGAAGCTCCATCTTTGGTCTCTTCAGCTTGGCTTTCACCATGTCATGTTCTTCCTTCTAGGTTGAGCTCAATGGCAATCCGTTCCCAGCTGAAGTTGTGCAAGTCAATTCCTACTCTTCCATTTATTGGTGGTGAGAAGAAGATGTCGCCATCGCAGAAGCTCCACTTAGATTGGTCATCAAGAATCTGCACAATCTCTCTAGCTGCTTGCTTGATAGCGAGATCTGGAAACCAAGATGCACTGAATGGCATCTTGAATGTGACTAGAGTGCCCTTTCCAGAGTAGCAGAATCCGGCATAGCTTGTGCGAGTATGGTCTAGAAGATCAATAGCATAGTAGTCGTCTTCAGCAATGAAGTCCAGTGTGGCATAGAACACCCCTATCTTGTTCAGCCACTTGGCTAGAATCTTGGCTTTCTCACCTAGTGTCATCTTTGTCCACCATCTAGATCAAAGTCGATCAACAGCTTCTCTATTTGAACACCAGCTTGCAGAAGCACTTCATACCCATGTCTTATCTGGTGTCCACTCTTTGAGTGCTTGAGAATTGCATCTAGCCACTTAGCTTTGCATTCCGTGCTGTTCTGCAGCTTATCTGCAAAGTAGAATTTGCAAGGTCTTTGATATCTGAAGTGGTGCTCTGCTGATGAAACCATGTTTGGAAGCTTTATTGCTTCACCATAGCCATCTCCAACATACTGTCCATGAGAGAACAACATCATCTTGTGGTCAGATGTGTCTACTATTATGATGATCTTCTTGTAGCCAAAGAGCCAGTCAAGCATTGCTGCTTTCTTGCTAGGTGCCATAGCTACCTCCATTGCTCAAGTCAAGCAGCAGTCTTGCTTCATCTAAGCTCTTCTTGTAGAACTTGTTAGCTACACACTTGCTCTCTTCAAGTGAAGAGAAGTCAACTATGTCTTCTAGCAAAGCCTTCAAGAAGTCATCTATTCTTTCATACTCTATCCAGTACGCAAATGAATCTCTTCTCATTGACCAGCAGTAGTTGCTAGCTTTGTCACCAACTCGCCATCTAGTCTTCCAACGCCTACTTGGAAAGATCAGCTCTAAGCCCATGCTGTCTAGCATTGCTGCAACAGTCTTCTCAGTGCTTGACATGCACTCTTCTCCCAAGAATGTCTAGCTCAATGCTGAGACTAGTCAAGTCACGACTCATGAGCGGCCTTATGACCGGCTTGTAGATCATGTCAGGCTCTTCTTCACCAGACACTCTATCAATCAGATGCACATTAACTCCAATTGAGTCTCCAGCCTTCAAGCTCCAAAGCCAGTTCTCAACAAACCACTTCCACTTTGCTCTATGTGTTTTCCCAACAGTCACTGGTTCCCAAGTAGTAGACTGCTTCTCTCGGTACATAGTCCCACGGTCACCATCCTCAAGCTCGACTACTAGATAGTGGCCATCAAATCTTGTCTTTCTGACACCATAGTGCTTCAAGACTTTTCTTGCATACTTCCTAGCATCTTTCACAGATATTGTTGGCTCAGCATCTTCGCTCATAGCTTTCTGCTCCTTCTTCTCTTGTCTTTCTTTGGCTCACCACAACTGCCCGCCCTGAGCAAATCAGCACGTATGCAGACTTCTTCTATGCTCTTGCATCCATAGAATGGATTTGCGACTTCCTTGCCAAATGTCTTGCGTCTACACATGCAGTCATGAAGCAAGTTCCTGTATGGAGAGCTTGGTGATGGAACTCCATTCTTTCCATACATGCAGCTCATAAGATGCGAAGTTTGCTCATCTTTGCCTTTGGCCACAAAGAACAGATAGTCCTCATCATCAACTACACAGAATCCCATTGCATCAGCTATTGTGTGGAGAGCATCATCCACTTCTTTCCAGAATGGAGCATCCAAAGGCTTCATGACATCCTCTCCTCACTGCATCCTTGCAAGACATCTAGCATCACCGAGACTTCTTCTTGGCTCTTGCCAAAGAATGGATTAGCAGCTATCTCATATCTTGGCTCATCATCCAAGTGCATCCATGACTTGTCTAGAAGACTGTTTGCACACCACCATGAGAATCTCTCAGCACTCAAGAGTTTCAGAAGCAGAGCACTCTCATCACTTGCACGTCCAAGTGCAGAAGTATCTTTGCCCATGAACTTCACTTCTGGTGTCTTCCAAGAGTCTTTGCCATCTGAGTAGATCCACTTCTCAAACTCACCACTAGTCTTAGTTGCATCTGGAATGAGAACCAGAGATGCTAGCTCATAGCCTACATAAGCAGTGTACTTGAAGACTGTGAAGTGCAAGTAGTGGCAAAGCCGTGCAAGAAGCTGGTCTTGCACAACATAGTCACTGACTTTGCCAACTGTCTCAAATCCCATGTCGGTCCTCATGCATCCCAGCATTGTGGAGATCCCACTCAACTAAGATGCTCTCAATGCTGTCATTGTGCACCAGAAACTTCTTGCCACCAACATAGAAGTCTGCTTTGTCTCTTCTTGCCATAGAGAGCATCTTTCCAAGCAAGTCAAGATATGGATCACTCAGAGTTGGATACTCAACCAGAAGTATGTTGTGCCAAAACTTCACCTTAGAAGCTCTGATGCCAAACTGGATCTCTCCAATTACATGGCGTGATGGTGAGCTAGGACAGAAGTAAGAGATTCTCACAACTGCTTGTGGCTTAGCAGATGTCAGATCCCTCACAAAGTAGATAGATGGTTTTTTGTCCATCTTGAGCTTGAATGCAACTAAGAACTCTAGAAAGTCCTTAGCTTCACCATCAGTCTTTATGTGTCCAAACAGCATACTACATTGAAATATACCAAATAACAAGCTTTAAAGACAAAGCCTAAGATCTTAGGAAATCTAGCCACAAGAACCATCAGAAACCACATTTGCCGCTCCCTGACGCAATCCTGGAGCAAATCTAGCTCATCCTGGACCTGAATCTCCATTGTCTAAGTCAAATTTGATCTTCAACGACTCAAAAGTCTCACCTTGGTCCATGAACTTCAGTCGATCCACGTTCATCAAGACACTTGCCCTGCTGGAGAAGCTTATCCAAATAGTTCCAATCTTAGCTAGCTGAAGACACGATCTGACAAATCTCTCATACTCTCCACCTTGGTCACTTGTCATCCTGACACCAACTTTTCCATGAGAGTTCTCAACACACACCCAGCCACGCTCTTCATCATATCCAGGCATTGGCACAAACATGATTTCCAGCTCACTATACGGATTTCCAAGCCGTGTGAATCCAGGAACTCTTGACTTTATGAAGTCTAAGCACTGCTGCTCAACTTCTGAGCAGATCTTTGGATCTTTTCTCTCCATTGCACCAGCAAGTCTCTTTGCTGCATCTTCTGCTGAAGACTCATCTATGTCTATTCCAAGCAGCTTGAACAACCACTTCATTGTCTTTCTCCTCTCTTTCCCTGTCTCTAGACTACTCCAACACCAGCTAAGTCAGCTTCAATGAGTGCTGCATCTATGCTGTTACCAGCTTCAAACACAATCACATCTTCTCCCTTTCCACACTTATTACGTCCAAGCCATCCAAATCTTCTTCCACTCTTAGATCCAGACCTGAGTGTTCTAGCTAGACTTGCCCATGACTTTGTGTGGACATTCCAGGCCAGATACTCTCTTGGGCATCCAATCCGGCTAGCTTCTCTAGCACTAGGATCGGATCTCAGAGTCTGGACATATCCTTTGCCATCTCTCCATGTCACAAAGACGTTGACCAAGCTTGAGTCAATGCTGTGGTCATAGTCAAGAGAGAGCTCAACATCTCTAGCATTGAGCTTCTTTGCAAACAGCCACTCTATTGCTCTCTTGTATTTTTCACCACTGACTCTAGACTTCTTTGCCATTCAAGTCTCCTCTCATGAGAATCTCCTCAACACTTCTTCCTTCTAAGATCTTGAACTCTTCAGCAAACTCAATCTGCTTAGCTTGCTGCTCTTCTCTGGACAACTCACAGAATGCAGAGCATGGTCTTGCAAGAACAAATCCACTTCTCCGCAGCTCAGTGTCAATAGCTTTGACCACAGCATCTGTGACTTTGATCCACAGCAAGTCTCTCATGTTCTTTGAGAAGTAGTGCACATCATCGGTGTAGAGCTTCCATGGATACTCCGGAAGAAGTCCAACTACATCAGCTGAGACTTCTGCCACTAGAGTTCTTTGACCAGACTCTTCACTCCATGCACAGAGCACACTCTGGCCAAATGAGATGCCAAGTCTCACTGTGCCATCATCCACCGGAGAAGGTGGGAGACAGAACAAGACTATCCAGCCACGCTTAGTGAGCTTGACTAGCTGCTCAAGCACTTCAGTGCTGTCAACCGCACCTCTTGTAGCTTCACTTAGTGCCATGTCTAGATCTTTTTCTCAAGTCATCAAGAAGCTCGACAAAGTCTCCAAATCCAAGAATCTCAAGATTGACCAAGTCTTCTTCTCCAGCCATCTCACCACTGAGAGTGCCATAGAATGGATTTCTGCTAGAAGAGTCGGGCCAAGACCAGCTTGGGAACTTGCACATGTCAAGCACAGCATCTAGCCAGCTCTTGACTGACTTGTGTCTCCAATCATGCTCGTTGTTTGTCAGCACTACATAGCGAATCTTAGTGCTGCAATTCGGCCTCTTTCGCTTGATGACTTCATGAGCATGCCATCCAAGGTGACTTGCCATTCTGCATGCTAAGTCTCTCCACTTGAGGTCTTCTTCTAATTGTCTTCTGCTCTTCATGTTGCTAGATCCATCTTCACCATTATCTCTTCGGCACTGCTGGCACTGAAGAGCAAGTGCTTTCCAAATGGTCCTTGGTCAAGATATATCCTGAGCTGCTCACCACATGTGTCAAGGAAGTGCAGAATAGTCTTTCCAATTGCACTCTCAATCATTGTCTTCAGTGGAAACTCACTGTAATAGAAGTCATGTCGAGAAGTATTCAAGTTCTTCCACTTGCTGAAGTATCGTCCAAGGCTCTCAATCTGGTCTTCGGTGAAGTCCAAGTACATGAAGAATCCACAGCCATTGCTAGTGTTTGCATAGATGTCAGACCAGATTCTAGCACCACGTAGTCCAGCGCTAGTGTTGAGACTGTAGAGATACCACTTTGCATGCTCCAAGTTCACGTCACGAACAAAGAAGAGCTTGTCAAGAATGTCTTTGAACACAAATCTGAAGATCTTAGCGGCAAAGACATTCTCTGCAACTTGCTCTTCAGCATGCTTCTCAGCTTCAAGTGTGTGTTCAAGCAGATTGTCCATGAGATCCTCCTTCTCCTTCTAAGTCAGCTTTCACTGCTGCCTCTTCCATGGTCAGCCCACAAAATGGATTCTCAATGGTGAGCCAGTCATGTGCAAATGGGTTGTGGTATGGTCGTAGAGCGAGTGGAATGTGGTATGTCTTGCTGCTGAGAATGTTCTGGAGAAGACTGTCTCTAGATGAGAACACCGCTAGTCTGAAGTTTCCAGGAGTAGAGAGCTCAACATTTGACCATCTGTCTGCCCCTTTCTTCAGGCTCTTCAACATCCAGTGAGTTCCATAGATGTCAGAGACTTCAAGACTAAGAGCACTAGCTATCTTGTCTAAGATCTCATCTTTGTCCATGCAGTCATTGTACCAAATCCCTAGCTTTCAAGAGATCTCTCTTCACTAGCAGCTCCTCAAGTGAGCAGCCAAGATAAGGATTCTTGATAATCGTCCTAGATGCTATGCGGTCACTTGGATCAAAGACTAGAAAAGACTCGGTGTTCTTTCTCAGCATCTCAACTAAGCTCTCTAAGTGGTTGCAGAGTGGATAAGACCACTGCCCGGTCCAGTGGCCATCTGGTGCTTCACTCTTGAAGCAGATCTGGCAGCTGGTGTCAAACTTTCCAAGAGACCTCAAGTGCCATCCACACTGGCATTCAGAGAACACTTGCTGGTCACTTTCTAGAGTGCCATAGCTGATGTGCATTCCAAGTGGCTCTAGCAAGTCATCCCAGAGATCTCTCAGCATCTTAGACTTGGTCTTGTCTGCACTCACTCAACTGCCTCTTTCAAATGACCACGTCACCAGACTCAGCCCAAGATGAGCAGCTTAGCTGATCTGCCAATCTTCTGCCAACAGCTTGCCTCTTAGCATACTCTCTGTAGGTCTCATCTTCTCTCTTTGTGCAGATGCACACATGTGGATGAGCTGTTGCCCCAAGCAGCAGCCAGTTCAATGGTATTGAGAGGAGAGTACTGAAGCACTTGCACCCACCAATGTCAAGAGCTATCTTGTCTTCTAGCACAACAACTATGCCAACTATCTGGTCAATATTGAATGGACTCTGCACTTTCAAGCCAAGCATGTCCGCACCAAAGTTGATGGCTTTGATGAGAGCTCTTGCATTCGCTTTTGCAAATCCAGCTGGATCAAATGTCTCTGGAGAGAGATCATAGTTGATGACTTGAGAGTAGTCATCAAACTCTTCTTCAACCAGCTCAACTTCTGCTTCTAGATGCTCTTCTCTTGGCAGAGTGTATGTAGTCTTGCCATCTAGGAGAATTGGCTGGACAAGAACATCTCGGAATATGTGGATGGCAACTTTCATCTCATCACTCAGCAACTTTGCTCTGCCTGCACACATCAGCAACTACACGATCCTCTTCTTCGCCGAGGTCTATTCTTGTCTGGATGTATGCTCTCCAATGGCTGTGTCTCCAATGCTTGAAGAGCCAAGCACAATGACCATCACATGCAACCCAGAGCTGTGAGAGTGGACACTTGTGCTCTAAGACTATGAGATGAAATGGATCAAAGTCTAGCTTCTTAGTCTCACAGTTGAAAGTGTAGCATTTCAAGACACATGGAGTGAAGTCTCTGTTGAACAGCTGCTTCTTAGAGATCTTGAGAAGCTTGCAGACTCGCTTGATGAACTTCTTGTACAGCTTTGTCTTCACTTTGGTCTCCCACCATCTGCTAAGTCTAGATGCATCTGGAGCTCTTCAAGAGAAGACACCGCAGGCATGAACTCAACTGGGACTGCATGTCCTGCAAAGAGAGTGCACTCAGGCTTCTTCTCAAGGACCATCCTCTCTAAGACAGCGGTCTGGAGCTTTCTTGAGAGCTTAGAGACATCTAAGTCATGATATCCATGCCGCACTAGCCAGACATCATGCCCGGTCACACCACCATCTTGCTCAATAAGATCCCATGGCACAGAGAACAAGAATGCTGCTGGTCTGTGTGAAGTAGCTAGAGGCTCACTCTCTTCTATCCAGATTCCTCTGGTGTCCCATGAGAAGACAAGCTTTGCAAAGACCTTTGGATAGAGGTCAATTCTGTGCTCACCTCTAGCCAGGCGAAGATCAGTTGCTCCAGCTCGAGACAGAAGTCTAGTCAGCAGTGAGGCCATCCACAGTCTCAGTCCTCTCCTCTAGCGGACTTCTCAGATCCTTCAGCAAATCCAAGAACTGGACGATAGCCACTTGGCTTCTCAAGCTTAGTGTTGCTGTCAAGCTTCACTCTGATGGTGATTGACTCATTGTCAAATCCAACTAAGTCACAATCTCCAAGAGTCTTAGACATCTTCTTGAACTTAGTCAACTGGTCAATTGCTGTGGTGATGTTCATTTATGATACTATCATATCACAAGACAGAGTTTGCGGTCTCTCTTTTATCCCAGCAAGTCCAGTTTGATCGCCGCTTCTTCTTTGCTGAGGCCATAGAATGGGTTGTATATCTTGTGAGTGGAGAGACCAGAACTAAGACCTCTTTTAAGTGGAATGAAGATTGCTTCACTGTGCAAAAGGGTGCGCAGCAGATCATCTACAGACATGAATATGCTTAACCTGAGGTGGTGGTCACCATACAACTCAATCGATCGGCTTTTGTCTATGCTTTCATCTGCCCCCAAGCTCTTCAGTGAGTACCAGCCATATAGCGGGTCAAGCTGTACAAACATCTCAAGTGCATGTGTGATCTTGTAAAGTGTATGCAAGTCTTGAGACTTGTCATCTTTGCTGCTGTCATTGCTGTTGGTCATTTTTGCTTTTTGCTCTATGCTTATGCTGTCAAGTTTGCTTTAACCAGCAGCTCTTCGAGAGATCTCACATCTAGAATCTTACGTGCCACATCACAGTCTTCTACTATGGCAAGACCACCTCTATGTTGCTTAAGCAGTTTGATGACACCATATGCTATGTACCGCTTCACTCTAAGTGCTACAGGATCTGCGCTGCTTGTTGCTGTGCACAGCTCTTTAGTGACTTTACTGCTCTGGCTGGGTGGTATAGGTTCAATTTCTGAGACAGGCAACTCAGCAGCATCTTCACCAAGTATGTTTACACGAAGTAGGGTAAGCACTTCTTCAGCAGCAAGCTCCGGTGGACCCACCCACAGATCCTCATACCTCCACAAATCCTCATGCCTAGTGCCAACCCTCTCTCCAGTGATTGTGAACGTTGGCCAGCATCTACTGTCCCAAGGGTCTGGAACTAGATGGAGCTTAGCATACCGTCCAAACACAAAGTTGAACACATTGTCTAGAGTCTCATTGTCCATCAACTTGTCTTCTGCTGCACCAATCTACTTGCCAAATCACAACTGCAAGTATCTATGCCATGCGCGTCAATCATCATTGTCTTCTCTATGAGCACCACCACCTAGCAAGTCAAGCTTCAAAGCTAGCTCTTCCAAACTCTTGCATCCAAAGAAAGGATTGTTCCAGCGCAAGGCTTCTGTCACAAAAGTCTCAATCGAGATGTGTGCTGGTGCTAGCTTGCGCTCATCCAGCCACATGAACTCTCTAGCTTCTCCTAGCTTCTCAACTATCTCAGCTTCATCTTCGAAGTACCACGCTCCACCAAAGTACCTCCAAGAGAGACTTCCACTGTCTTTGTCAATGAAGTGCACAGATGGCGCATCTTTGTCCTCTCTGTCTTCTGCGCGAATGCACCTCAAAGTCTTCACGCTCACCAAATCTCCAGCAGGATCCCAGCACCTCTCAGCATGCTCTTTGCTGCTCTCTGTGAGAGCTAGCCCAGCTACTCTCAGCACCTTCTCGAGCAGCTTTGTCTCTCTTCGCCTTTTGTCCATCACTTTCTCTTCTTCTTATTCTTCTTCCACTCGGCTTCTTCAGGACAGAGGAGATCGAGCTTCAATGCAGCTTCCTCCTTCGACAACTTCCAGACAGGATTGTCGATCTTCATCATTGTCCTAGGGGCAAAGAGCTTCTCACACAGCAGCATCCTTCGAAGTGCGCACTCCCAGCATGAGAAATGAGCAACTAGCTGCCCTAAGTAGACAACTCCTCCCTTTTTGTCAAAGAGCTCCAGATATCCTTGGAATCCAACAACCCGAACTCTCTTCACAGTCAGCCCTAAGATCTTCACTAGCTTCTCAACTAGCTTCTTGCAATCTCTCTCGGTCTTTGTCATCTTCTGCCTCCTGAGGTCCGCATCAGTTGTCCTTCACCCAGAAGAACACAACCACGGCTATCAGCACCCATGTCAGCGGACTCATCTTCTCTCTGTCTCCTTCTCTCCTTCTAGCAGATCGAGCTGGACAGCAACTTCCTCCCAGCTCTTGCACCCGAAGAATGGATTCGCAACAACTCTCTTAGGCTCTAGAGTCCTGATGTCTAGTCCGTATCTCACTTCTCTCAGCATCCCTAAGGACTCTAAAAACAGCAGCTTCTCATCTTCTCCTCTTCCAACTTCATCTACAAACAGTGAAGTCTCTTGCAAGATCCCACGGCTGTCAAGCAGCAATGTCCCATGCTCTAGCTGCTTCTTCTCTTCTCCAGCTTCTCTAGAGAAGTCATAGATGAGAACAACTCGATCTCCATCTTCAACAGCAGTTGGCCAAACGAGATGTGAAATAGGCCTAACTTGCAGCTCTATTTTGAAGAAGCCTAAGATTTTCTCGGCGAGCTCCTTCTTCAGCTTTCTGTCTTCTTCTCCACTACTCATCATGACAAAGAGATTCTATCACTTCTTAGGCTTTCTTGGTTTTTTAGGAGAAGGAACAAGAACATCTAGCTTCAGCTCTAGCTCATCTAAGTCTAGGTTGAAGAAAGGATTTGGATAGCTAGTCTTCTCCCCAGCTTTTGAATCCCAAGTTCCAGGACATCTGTTGAATGCTACTAGCTTCAGGACAATGTCAAGCATTGTAACCAGCGAGTAGTAGTTGCATGTGTATCTTGCCTTCCCATCTGAGAAGCACCAGCGGTTTTGGTACCAGGCATCTCTGGGCCACTCAACTAGCTTCAGTCCAACCGCTCTTGCCATCCGAGACAGCAGTGACTTTGCTCTTCTCTCAGTCATTTCCTTCTCTTCTTCCTTCTTCTTTTCCTTCTTCTTCTCCACCAGCTATCCCTAGCAGCTCACACTCTACCAAGAACTTCTCAACAGCACCTGTCCCATCTCCAGCAGCTACCACAATCTTGTCATTGCTGTTGCACTTTGTTGCTTCGAGATGGCATGAGCTCTTGAATGCCTTGCAAAGTCTAGCTACTACTTCCTCAATGTCTCTCCCTCTCAGGACTACCTTCTTAGGAATTCCACCCTTCTTAGCAATCCAGATAGTGTGCCAGTACAAGCCTTCAATGAATGCTGGCTGGCACTTCTCCATTGGGCGGATGAACTGAGAAGGACAGTAGGTGTCGAGCAGCTCAACTACCAGCTTCTTCAGCTTTCGCTCTTCATCGATCTTTCTTGTTGTCTTCTCTTCTTCTAAGGTCATGGGCTCTTATGCTTCTAGCAAGACATCTCTCCAGGACATGTCAAACTCAATTGCGAGAGACTCTATCGTAGCACCTCTCTCTATGAATGCTTTTTCTCTCGTCTCGTGCCAGAAATCCAAGAGCCAGCAAGCACTGTCATTCTTCTCCATCAGCTTCAAGATCCTGTCTAAGATGTCTGCGTAGGAGATGTTGTACTTCCATGGAACTCTGACAGTCTCTAGGCACTTTCCAAACCTGGTGGTCGACAATGACTTTGCTTTCTCAACATCCATGTCGATAGCAAGTGTGAATCTGCTAGTGCATTTGAACAGCACTGGGGTGATGATCTCTCCCTTCTTGCCTTCATGCTTGTCTTGCAGCTCTACTGTGCAGCCATGCTTCTTCAAGAGCCACTTGAAGATCTGCGCTCTCTTTGCTTTGCTGACTGAGGACTTCTTCATTTTTCAGGCTTTCTTACTTCTTGCTGCTTCAGCCAAGATTGTGCAGATCTAGCTTCAGCTCTAGCTCAGCAATGCTCTCACATCCAAAGAGAGGATTGCTAGACCACTTGACACTGCTGTCTGCACTTCCACTGTCTTCTTCCGTGTCTGGAAGCCATTCTTCTTTTATCTCTACTCCAATCTCTCTGCTATCAACTAACTTCCCAAGAATGCTGCTCCAAGATGTTGAGAAGGCAAGCATGTCTTCAAAGAAGACATCACACTTCCCATCCGCAGTCTCTATGTACATTCCCCAAGACTCATGGACAACTCGAAAGCCTAAGACCGCTAGAGCTCTCTGCACTAGCTGCTTTGCTCGCTGCTCAGATCCAGCAATTCTCTTTCCTAGCTTCTCTATGCCATTCCTCTCTATCTTCTCACTACTCACTTTTCTCCTTCTTCTGCAGCTCCCACCAAGTCTAATGTTATCTTCATCTGCTCTTCAGACATTCCAAAGAAAGGATTCTCTTTCCAGACTGTGAAGTTGCTGCTAGTGGCTGAAGGATCTTCGAATGCAGCAACCTTAGCCAAGAACTTTGGAAAGCTAGAGTCGATTGGTGGAACAAGCTCAAAGTGGCATCTGTAGTATGATCTGTACTTGTAGAACACGGTCAACAAGCTGTCTGACCACTTCATCATCCACATGTTGCGCTCTCTCAAGCTCTTTGAGCAGTCTACTAGACAGATGCCAAGCTGGATCAGCAGTCTAGATGCCAAGCCTATGCTCTTCTGCTGCTCTTCTGTGGGTTTGCCAACCATGGTCTTCTCATCAACGTGTGCCATCATCTCTCAGCAAATCTATCTTGATCCTCAATTCTTCACGACTTTGAGCTGGACACGCTGCAAAGCCACCTTGGCCAGAAAACATCCTCCAGCGCTTCAGAAGGTCTCCTAAAGCTTGAGCTTTTGTCATGCCTGCACCTACTGCAATTGGATAATCCCACTCTCTAGTCTTCTCAACAAAATATCTGAAGCCTTTTGATGACTTGTGCATAACTAGCTTGCAGTCTATAGGCATCAACTTCAGCATGTCCTCAACTTCTCGTCTAAGTCCACATCCCATGGCAGTCACTTCCCTAGCAAGTCTGCTTCTACTAGCATGCTTTCAATGCTGTCCCCAGGACCAAACACAGTCTTTCGACCTATGCTGAAGCTCTTTCCTTCTCTAGCACCAGCTTCTAGAGTGCTAGCAAGATCCAGCCATGACTCAGCTTGCACAGATGCATGGTCCTCTGTCCACCGTAGAGAGCAGCAGCTCTCTTTGCAAGCCTCATCTTTGTACGCCACCATCAATGATTGGCTTGCTGGTGGCCATGAAGTGACTATGAACTGCATCTCAACTATCTCTGCTCCTAGTCTTCTCTCAAACAGCAGCTTCAAAGCCTTCTTCAATGCCCGCCAGCTAACTTCAGCAAAGCTCGTCTTCTTCTTGTCTTCAGCATCCATTGTCCGCAGCTCCTCTTCTCTTCTTCCAAGCAAGTCTAAGGCAATCTCTAGCTCTTCTAGGCTCTTCTTGGCATTGAAGACAAGATTCAAGACAAAGTGGCTCTCTAGCCATCTTCTCTTCTTGCCATCTTTGTGCACATTGACCCTGAAAAGGCGGGTCTGCAAGACAGCATGCAGCAGTCTGCTAGGCTCTGCAAAAGCATAGCATTCAAACCCACCACAGCTGTCTGGAAAGCACACCGCTTCTGGAGTCTCAAGATGCTTGCCATCCGCCCAGCTAGTCTCATACCACCAAAGGTGCAGCAAGTCTTCTCTGCTTGATGCCGCAGCATGCACCAGCTCAAAGTCTAGAGTCTGCCCTATCTTCTCCAGCAGTCTCTCCACTTCTCTGCTTCCTAAGCTGTCTGTCCAAGCTGTGCAGTCCATCTTGCAGTCCTTCAAGCACCTAGCAAGACACATTTCACCAGCATCTCTTCTAGGCTTCTGCAGCCAAGATATGGATTTGCCACACACTGATCATCTACCAAGATCTTAGAAATCTCAGAGCAAAGATCACTGTGCAATGTCTCAAGCTTTCTGTATCCTAAGATGCTCACACCATCTGTTGACTCCATGCTGGCAATCTTGCTAGGATCTTGCTTGCTGCAGAACCACCAAGTGTCATCAACCCATGTGAGTCTCACTCCTAGAGGTGCAAGAAGCCGCTCAATGCTGTCATGAAGAAGCTGGTTGTCACTTGCCACTATGGCTTCCCTTCTCCTTGTTCTCACCTAGCAAGTCTATCTTCACTCTCATCTCTTCTAGACTCTTGCATCCGAAGAGAGGATTCTTGAGCCAGCCAATGGGAGATGTGATGTCTATCTCAGCTTCATCACCATCTTCAAGCTCAAATGCTTCAACACTGCCTAAGAACTCGGCAAAGCAGCTGCTGAATGGCTTCTTAGGCTTTGTATCTAGTCTGAAGCAACTCTCATATCTTCTGAATGGTTGGACATCATGGTGCCTGGCAAAGAACACAGTGTAGCTATTGCTCTTCCAAACTAGTTGCCATATCTTCTTTGGATCCCAGCGGTTTCCAGCAAGCTTCTTCAAGCGAAAGCTAAGCCAGTCTAAGATCTCTAGCATCAAGCTTCTGCTGCTTTTCTTCTTCTCAGTCTTCATGTCCAGCTACTACTCTATCATCTCCTTGGCTTTCAAGCTTGTCCTCACCTTCTTCCAGACAACAGATGGACCCTTAGGCTCCATCTCACTAAAGATCATCTCTTAGTCGCCAAACTGCACAGCTAGCAGCTGCTGCACAGCAAAGCCTAAGAAAGCTCCTAAGAAACTTCAGAAAATCCTAAGAAAATCTCAAGAATCCCTAAGAATCTTCCTAAGAATCTGCAGCTGGATCCCTAAGACACATAGTCATGCAGCTAGTGAAGCTTCTCAGTCATTGCACAGCCAGAACCAAAGAACTGCAATGACCAATATTGTCAATGAACTGCTCATGTTCATCTCTCTTTCTCTTTCTTTCTTCTCACTCCCAGACAAGATTGTGCAGGTCTAGCTTCAGCTCTAGCTCAGCAATGCTCTTTGCCTTCAGCTCCCGGCCGATGTCAACTCTCCTTCCACTTCTGTCAATGAGACAAGGAAACTGCTCAGATGCCCCTCCCTTCAAAGTCAAGAACTTGTGGACAAGGGCTGTTATTGTGCATGTCTCAGGGTCAAGCTCTAAGGAGAAGTCATCTGGAAAGACACCAGAATAAGCATATGGACCATGAACCGTGCCCAGTTCATGTGCCGCAAACACTGTTCTTCTTTTCTTCTTGTCTTCCATCTTCTCAGGCTTCCAGCAGGTCAATCTTTATTGCTAGCTCTTCAGGCGACAACCCAAAGAAAGGATTCTCTATGAGCTTGTGCCTGACTGCGCTGTAGTGCTCAAACCACTTTGCTGAGAGGAAGTCTTCTAGCTTAGAGATCTTGTAGTTGCCATCAACATAGTGGCTCTCTTTGTACCACATGTAGAGGTTGTCATCACCATCAACTGCCAGAAATCCAGCTTTTCCATCTCGAAAGCCCCAGCTCCCCCACCACTTCAACTTGAGACCAAGTGGAGTCAGCGCTCTCTTGAGGAGGCTCATCTTGTCTAGCTCGCTGCTTTTCTTCTTCATCACTTCTTAGGCTTTAGGAAAGAACAGATCAAACTTCATCTCTAGCTCTTCAAGAGACTCTGCTGAGAAAGGAAGCACTGGGACTAGAGTTCTTCCAGTGTCATGTGCTTCTTTGTTGATTCTTGCACGCTCCTTCATCGTTGACTTTATGCTAGCTAAGAGACTTGCAACTTCGGCATTGCTGAGATTTCCTGCTTTCATTCTCTCTTTCACTTTCTTCTGCAGAGCTACCAGCTTGTCATTGAGTCTCATGCCCTTGCCGAATGCTGTGGTCATTGCTGTTGTGTGAGCAACAGTGTCAATCACTTGAAGCTGAGTGCTAGTGAAGCCTAAGAGAAGAAGCTCAGCTGCCTTAGGCTTCTTGAAGATCTCTCTAGCAGCTTGTGTCCTGCTAGCGTCTTCAAATGAGACAAGCGGGCCGAGCCAGACAACTGACTCTGGCAACTCGGGATTAGCCACTAGTTGGGCATTCAGTTGAGAAGGCACCATGCCGCGATCAATTGGTGGGCACCAGCGAGCAAACTCATGGCAGAAGTCACCTATTCTTGCATGTGGTGTCTTCTTCTCAAGCCATATGTTGAACTTCTCAGCAATGTAGTGACTTGGAAACAGCTCAATGCACCAGTTGCCAGCCGGACAATTCCAGCGCAAGAAGACTTCGCTGCCAGCTAGAATGTCTTTGCCAACAGCTCTAGCTGCATTCTCTCTAGCTCTCAAGAAGATCTTGTCTAGCAAGTCTAGGGATGGTTGGACACTCATTTCTTTGTCTCTTCTCCTTCTATCTAGCCAGCAGTGCCATAAATGCGCTTCTTGACAAAATCTGCCCAACTTTTAGGAGTTGTTGCATCAAGCACATGCTTTCTTGGAATTCTTTGCAAATCAATCCACATCCACAGCTCTTCTGCTGTGTCTGCTTTCAAGAAGTCCATGTGAGCATCTTTCTTTCTGTCCCATTTTCCAAGATAGTAGCAAGGCATCTCTCTTGGCTTGTAGATCACATAGAATGGAAGAGAAAGAGATGTTGGTCTAGGATTCCTTGGCAGACTTTTCTCTGCTCGTCTTCTAGCCCAGATGCTTGTGTAAGAGATCATATTTCTATTCTATTATTTCTTAGGCTTTTCTGAATCTAGCAAGTCAAGCTTCAGCATTGCTTCTTCTAAGGACTTGCAGCCAAACACTGGATTGACAAACTCAACTTTTCCCTCTTGCCATTCCTCGAACCACCATGGAATGTCATTCAAGAGATAGTCTAAAATGACCGTTCGTGAATTAAAGGTATAGATCTTGAAGAAGTTCGGTGCATAAAGCGGGCAAATCTCACCACCACGATCTCGAACTAGGCACCAGTATGTTGCACTGCTCGCTGAAGCAGCAGGATGCATCTTCACTAGCTTCAAGCCAAGGGTCTCAACAAACTTTCTCAAGACTCTGGCTTTCGTGAGCTTGTTGTCTTTATTCTTCATCCTTCTTCTCGGTTCTTAGGCTTTCTAGAAACACACTGCCTAAATGCATCTCTCCACGCTAAGTCAAACTCAATGCACAGCTTCTCTAAGGTGATGTCTTTAGGCAAGAACACTTCTGCTCTAGTGTAAGGCCAGCCACCAGATCCTAGCCAGCAGTCACTTCCAACTTTCTTGATCTTGTCTAGCAGAGCATCAAGCACATCTGCATAAGACAAAGCTGCATGCTTGCTAGGAAGGTTGACAGACAGGACTGTGGTTGGAAACTCTTTGCTAACTACACAGAGCACATAGTCTTTTCCATTCCTAGACAGCTTTGGTGTAGCAAGCCAAGACTTCATCTTTTTCTTGCGATCTTTCCAGAAGAAGTCATGTTCAAAGTCAACCGTGCAGTTGTGCTTCTTCACCAGCCACTTGAAGATCTGGACTTTTTTGTAGGCTGGCACAGCAAATGACTTGTCTTCTCCCATAGCAGCATCATATCAAATCTTAGGCTTTTCAATGTCAGGCATCAATCCGAGCTTCAGCTTTGCCATCTCAACATTCATGCATCCGCAGAAGATGTTCTCAAGATAGCAATCGCCCAAGTTTACTTGAACATAAGAAGCTTCTGAGAACAGCTTTGCTAGAGTTCTTTCATATCCTTGCAAGCTCTTCATAGCACTTGGAGAAAACAAAGACATGCAATATGTAGGAAAGTTCACAAAGTCTAGACATCTCTTCAACTCTCCTGACTCAGACACACCTAGACGGACAGACTCTTCAAAAGACTTCTTTGTCACAAGAGAGAATGGCAAAGAAAAGTCATCCCATTCCACTATCGCAAATCCATACCAGGTGCAGATGAACTTCACAAGAGGATCTTGCAGCTTCTTTACAAGATGCATGCGATATGTCACACCATTTCTGCCAATGTATGTGAGCTCGTCATCAACAGCAATCTTCTCTCTATGATGCTTCATGCTAGCATCATACTAAACCTTAGGCTTTTCAGAAATGAAGTCTTAGGAAAGCTGAGGCTGTCTGCTAGAGAAAATCTTAGGCTAGAAGGTCAAGCTTGATCTTCAATATGCAGAGATCCAAGCCGTAGAATGGATTTGGAATGAGCTCATCTTCGTGTGTGACTAGAGACCTAAGCAAGAAAGACTTAGCTGCAAGAATTCCTCTGAGAAGATCTTTGGCTGTCTTGAAGTCAGTTCTGTCATGCCTGTCAAGAAAGACAATGTTGTCCTTGTCTACATACAAAAGCCAAGCAGGCGGCCCATAGAATGGTTCATGAGAGACTTTGAAGCCTAAGGACTTGCATGTTTTCTCTAGAAGATTCTTGATCACCGAAAAACTGAGGCTGTCTAGATCATCTTCAAGCTTGGCTGTCATTTCTTAGGCTTTCATGCTAGACAACAAAATGACCCGCTTGCGCAACATCTTAGACAAGTCCAAATATCGAATGCAAGCGGGTCAAAAAGTTGAGGCTGTCAGGCTGTCATCTTCTCTTACAGCCAGCCACGCTTCTGCGCTTTCCAGTAGTCACGCTTCTCTTCCTGTGTGAACTCAGAGAAACGCTTTGCAGGGCGAACATAAGGCGAATCACTCGTCCTTGTCTTCTTCGTCTTGCAAGAGCATGTGCAGCCAGACTCATTGAGAGGCTTAACAGCTGCTTTTCCAGAAAACTTGAGGCTGTCTGTCTTTGCTGCCTTCTTAGCTGCAAGAAGCTCTTCTGCTTCCTTTTTGAGAGCAAGACGCTTTGCAAGACGCTTCACAGCACGGGCATGAGCCTTCTTGGCAGCTGCAGTGTGCTTCTCAACATTCTTCTGAGCATTGAGCTTCTTGAGAGCAGCACCATAGACTTCCATGAGCTTCTGGTCATAAGAGTTCTTGGAGATCTGGTCCTTGAGCCACTTTCCACTGCCAGTTCCATCAATTGTGCCATCAAGCTTGATTGTTCCAATCATGCGCTTGAAGAGACAAGATATGATGCCAAACTCCTTGGAAGTCTCATCAGCAGTGAGGACCGGAACAGGAAGCTTCACACCGTTGTACTCAGAGATGAGAACGGCATTGACCTTGTCATGCACCGAGTTAGAGACAGAGCAGACAGTTCCATCCTTGAAGCGGATAGTTGTAGTGAGCTTGCCATATGTCTTTCCAGTAGGCTTGCCAGTCTTGTCAAGGACAGGCGCCTCAGGATCATAGTTGAATATCACACCATTCTTCTCAGGATTGGCGAGCCATGTGCCATTGTAGATGAGATTCGTGATGAAGTCTCGTGCTAGTTCATTCATGTTCATGTTGATGTTGTTACCTCTTTGTGTGTCTGGCAATATACTACCAAAAAGATGAGATTGTGTAAACCGAAGTCAGTTCAGCTAGGTGAAAGCTTGCTAGCTAGCTAGCTAAGTGAGAGAGCGGTGAGCAAAAAGAATTGTGCTAGGTGCACAATAGCTTTTTAGATTATAGACATCCAAATCGCATGGTTTCAAGCCATGGGGATCGTTATAAAAAATCTCTACTCAGCCCACTTGCCAGCTAGCAGAGGGCTTTTAAGCCATCGCGGAAGCAAGACGCTCTGCGACCTTAGCAAGCGGGAGATTAGCTCCATTGCTGACGATCTTCGAGCCAGAGATCTTGAAGCGACGAGCGCCATAGATCTCATCAGCAGCGCGATAGTTTGTGACACGACCGAACCCAGGGATCTCAAGGGAACGACCTGTCGAGAGCTTGTTGACACGTGAAGTCCAGTAAGAGGCCGACTTCTTCGCCTTGTTTGTCTTGTTGTTCTTCATATCAGCTATTGTATCATTTTAGACACTTTGTGGGCACTTTAGGACAAGGCATCCTTTCCTGGAGTGACAATGTATGCCTGCTTCTCTTTCGCAGAGAGCTTGTCATAGTCCTGCTTTGTTATGACATCAGGGCCAGGACCTGTCTTAGTCTTGAGCTCTTCAAGCTTTGCTTCTAGAGCTTTTGCTTTGACATTCCTTGGGAGATCTTTCCAGAGATTCTTTCCTACAAGCTTCAGAAGAGCAGCTCGGTCAGTGAGAGACACCTTGTCAGTGCTGTCTGGAATTGAGTATCCTTCTGTGTCATACTTGGCATTGAGGTTGTAGTCTTGGTCACACTTGCTCCAGCCATTGAGAAGACGCTGTCCAAGATCCCAGTCAACCATCTTCTTGAGACGGCAGTTGAGCCAGGCTGAGAACTTTGCATTGTTGCTGTCTGAGCCAATGCAGATGTACTTGTCCCAGGTAGGGTCATCCGGCCAGACCCAGCGCTCAAGCCGGTTCTTGTCTTCACTCAAGCGTGCAACTTCTGCATGTGCATCTTCTATCTTGAAGACTCGCGCAAGCCATCTGTATCCAGACTTAGCTCGAATGGTCTTCCCATCTTCATCTTTCTCGGTGTGGTACTGGTATGTTGCAATGCAAGCAATGTCATCACTGAGCTTGAAAGTGACTGCCTTCAAGATCATGAAGACATCTTTTGGCATTGGAACACTAGATTTTCCTAAGCGCTTACCCATAGCTTTTCTTTGTTTATGACTGTAGACTTTTGTTCACAAAGACTATAATATCACCTACTAGGCTTTTCGTAAACCTACTAGGCTCTCTCCATGTTCAAAAAGCTGAGGCTGTCTAGGCTAGTCCTCATCAAAGAACTTCTCAGAGTCAAACACATCATCTTCAAGCTTGCTAGACTGCTTCTTGCTGGTCTTAGACTTCACTTTGCTCTCTGCTAAGTGCCTCATTTTTCTGAGGCTGTCTAGCTTGCGCTGGATAGCACGGATGTCTTCAGATGTGATCTTCATGAGTTTTCTCCATTTCTTAGACTTTTTGCAACTAGTCAAAATGAAGGATTCAAGTATGCATATGCATGTCCAATTGAGAAGTGTCTCCACTTGTCAGAGAATCTTACAATGCGTGACTTGCCATCTTTGCTGACCTCCCACCACTTTCCATAGCAGCGCTTTATGTACTTCTCAGTCTTGCACATCTTAAAGTCATAAGGGTCAACAACTTCTGTGCCACCTTCCCATGGATGCTTGTCATCAAAGTGAGAGTGTGCTGAGCAGATTCCAAAGACTCGGTTAGGCAGGACTTCAGTAATCCAGTAAGGATATGAGTCGGAGCCTACACTCATGGTTGCGCCTGTGCCTGGGCATACAGTCAGATCTTCAATGATCTGCTCTTTCTCAGTGAGCTTCTTTGCCATGGCTTGGCTTACTTCTCTAAAGTCAGCTTGACAATGTCATTTGACTCTGTCTTGAATGTGATTGACTGCACATGCCCAGACATGATGGCATCGTAGACTTCTTTCGGAAGACCAGCATCATCAAAGACATGACCAAGAATGTACTCAAGCCACTCATCATTCTGGCCGGTGACTTTCATGTCAAGTTCTTTCATCTCCTGCTCAACCTCAGCCTGGTCCCACTTGCCAGGAATGTCAGGATTCGTGTTGCATGTGATTTTCAGCTTCATTTCTTAGGTTTCCTTTGTTTGTTGTTTTTATATGAACTGCTTATATGCTGTGCTATGGTCTACTATCTGCACTCTTTTTTCACTTAGATGTCTTGCAAGGGCAAGCTTCTGAATGCAGCATTGACACACTCTCAACTGCACGACAGATGATGTACTTGTGGCCATCGTGGTCTATTGTCTGCACAAAAGCAGACTTGTTGTAGATAGGTTGGTCTAAGTCAAACCTATGCCATCTACTAGTGCAGCCTTCATATGTGTTTGCTGACTCAAACTTACGACTATCAAAGTCACAACCAACTGCTACAGCGGCAAGTGGAAGCAATAGCATCAATTTCTTCATAAAGTCTCCTTCTTTGTTGTTGATGTGAATATACTACAAAATCTTAGGCTTTTCGTAAATCAAGACTTAGGCTTTTAGATCTAGCATCAAGAGAATCTCTTCATCTGACTTCTGGAAGTAAGGATTTAGCTTGCAGCATGAAGGATTACTTGGGGCACCGAAGACAATTGTGTCAGCATTGTAGAGAGCATCTCTGAAGTCTTGGATTGTGTCGAATGTGATTGCATAGAGACTCTTCTCTCTGTTCATGAAAGCATACATCCAAGGTGCATAGTCAGGGTTCAGTGCAAAGTTCTTGAGCTCTTCAAACTTTATCACTTGGAACCCTTTGCCACATGGCTTGAGGATCAGGCCAAGGGCTTTCATGGCATCTAAGACAATTCTCTCAGTCTCGGACATATAAGCTGCTCTCTTTTGATGGTTGACATGCATTCATTATATCAAAAGCCTAAGAATTTGGCAATCAGATCTTAGGTTTTCTCATATCTGAAACAAAAGCCCTAATTTCCCGAGCAGCATGGCCCTGGCAGAATTATAACAAAAATGCATCACTTTGGCAATTTTTGTGGAATCACTTGGTGGCTAAGCACTAGTTTTTTTAGCAAAAATGGACTGACTAAAAACAGTCAGTCCACTGAATGATGTGATTTAATGATGCAAAAAGTCAAGACACATTTTTGCATGACCAATGCTCTGCCATTTGAGCTACGGGCGAATGTGTTCTCCGCCCGATGGGAGTCGAACCCACAACACTCGGTTTCCAATTGCATATTTGCTGTCAGTGTCTTTCAAGTGGAGTCTCCAACGAGATTTGAACTCGTGTATTCGGCATGGCAAGCCAACGCTCTGACCAGACTGAGCTATAGAGACTATGTGGAGCACCAGGCGGGATTCGGACCCGCGATAATCCTGCTTGGAAGGCAGGCGCCATAGACCACTAGGCGACTGATGCACTGTCAAGTCAAATTTTGGAGTAGATGGACTCGAACCATCGAATGCATGTGTATCAGACATGTGCGTTAACCAAACTTCGCCATACTCCATTAAATTCAGTTGGCGGAACAAGGAGGATTTGAACCTCCGGACGCCATATTATGTACGTCGACTCCTTAGCAAGGAGCTGCCTTAAGCCAGACTCAGCCATTGTTCCAAGATGGCGGAGAGGGCCGGGTACGATCCGACAGATGGCTCATCACCACCTCCGATTTTCAAGATCGGTGCAATTATTCCATTTCTGCCACCTCTCCAATGTTGGTTGACACTGAGAGTTTCGAAATCCCGACATCCTCCGTGTAAAGGAGGCGCTCTGCCTCTGAGCTAAGTGTCAATGAAGAAGTCAAGACCCGATAACCTAGATCGTGTGATCTGGATTGGAGTCGAACCAATGAATTCCTTAAAGCTTTGCGGCGTGGGTCTTTCAAGAAAAGCAAGACACGTTTGAGACTGGACTCGAACCAGCATCTCTGAATTATCAGTTCAGTGTTCTAGCCTATTGAACTACATTGCCAGCAGGCAACAGATCTCATTTGCTGAATGTGTCTTTCAAGTGGCAGCTCTTGGGAGATTCGAACTCCACGTCTCCTGAATGAGAATCAGGTATACTAGACCAACTATACGAAAGAGCCTGGTTGGTAGGGGTGGTAACGCTCCACCTAAGCCCGAAGGCAATGGATTTACAGTCCATCCCGTTATCTTATCCGGCACCTGCCAATACATGGCGGAGAATACGGGCGTTGCTCCCGTTACGCATCATAGACAGTGATGCATGTTACTAATCGTACACTAATTCTCCATTGTCAATTGATTGGCACCTCTGGTCGGACTTGCACCGGCAAATGTCCTGGATGAAAACCAGGTGACTCTACTAATTTGTCTACAGAGGCATCTTTTCCCTGCACTAGCATTCGCTGCCCAGTTGACTGTTGAGAACAAGCAGCATCTCGCTTCTGTGCAGAGAAGAAGTTTAATCTTTTAGTTTTTGTACAAAATCACTTCCATATTTTTGAATACAATATTTTATACAATGTTTAATATCATCAAATGTAAGCATTTGATATTTTACATCATATTGTTTCATTGCATTTGCTTTATCTAATGCATTTTGCGATACAAAACCTTTAATCTCAATAATAGTACCATCTTCAAGTTCAAAATCCGGATAATATCTACGTAGTTTCTTCTTTTCAGAATCAAAATAAACAAAAGACTTATCACATCTTTTAAAGAAAATCTTATGCTCAAAATTCCAAACTATCCATGCCAATTCATATGACATGTCAAAAAAGATTCCTTTATAAGTTCCACGTCGCAAACTTCTAGTTTTTGCAAAAGATTTAACTATTTTATCTTTAGTTTCTTTAGATCTTGGAGGAAGATTGGTCAATCCTTTATTCCAAGCTGGAATTCCTTTTCCATGAAATACAGACTTTGGTCTATGATTTTTCAAAATATGATCATGTAATGATCTTTCCGTTAATAGAATCTAATTGCAAAATTTACATTTCCATGTTCCATATGGAGCTCGATGACTTGACGTATTAGTATTAAAATTACATTTATGTTTGCCATTAACATTTACTCTTTTACCAGAGTAAACTCTTCTACAATGATCTGAGCAAAATCTTCCAGATCCATAAGAGCCATCATGCTCTTTGTGACAATTCTCGCATTCCATCTTTTTACCTTTATCTTTCTGTCATTGCAGTGACTTATGTATTTACCTCAAAGTATATTGTACCCAAATCTGTTGGCTGCAACCATGAGTGAGGGTACTGGTGGTACCTCCTCAGGGACTTGAACCCTGAACCCCGGGCTTAAGAGGCCCATGCTCTGACCAATTGAGCTAAGGAGGCATGATGAAAATGTCCGAGTGGTTGGAATTGCACCAACGTGTGTCACTTTATAAGAATGATGCCTGCACTGCTCGCGCCACACTCGGTCTTTAGGCGAACATTTTGTTGTGCATCACCAAACTGATTGCATCACCACTGAAGGCTAGCGGAACACATCTAAAGTCAAAGGCCGAGTGTTTCAGTCGCTAGGGCTCTCAGACTGAGTCTGTCTTGCGGCGGATTCCTAGCAGAAGCAAGCTGAACGTGATGCATGCACGCAACTCCAACCACACAACTTCTTGCAAGATAAAACAAAATTATTTTTCATAAAGAGAAATAAAATTCTCTCCATAATTATTTTTTACATATTCAATATATTTGTTAATTTCAGTAACTCCTATAATTATAAGTCGTTTTGTTTTTGGAAAAGCATTTACTTTAGCAATCCATTTTGGACAAGACCATCCTTTAATCTCTACATATTCTCCTGTAGATAAAATAAAATCTGGATTATAGGTACTTATTTTTCCTTCAAACTCGTACTTAAACTTTTCTTTGCATCTCTCAAATTTAATCCCATGATCTAGGTTGTAGATCACCCATGCAAGTTCCCAAGAAGAATCACACCAATAGCCTTTATACCAACCACGGTGACCTTTACCTCCATGCTGATGATATCCACCAATTCCTCTTTTAATTGCTTTCTGTCGCTGACTTTCTCTTCGTTCACTAGTCCAAAATTCTGGTGTTTGAATAATACTAGTGATTATTCCAGAAGCATAAAGATCTTTTAGTGTTTTGGAAACTTTTTTAGCACCAAGTTCGATTCTTTTGTCGGTTTCTTTAGTAAGACCTTTATTCCAAGAATTTTTGCCATGAGGATGCACCAACTTATTATGTTCTGTCAATTTTCTTCGTGTTTCAAAAACTTCATCACATTGATAGCATTTCCATCTTCCATGCGGAGCTCTTGATTTGATATAAGCAAGCTTTGATTTTAATGTTCTATGATTTGCTTTAGAAGCATTAAAAGCCTATCTACAACTATTAGAACAAAATCTTCCAGAACCATAAGAGCCATCATGCTCTTTGTGGCAGTTCTCGCATTCCATCTTTTACCTTTATCTTTCTGTCATTGCAGTGACTTATGTATTTACCTCAAAGTATATTGTACCCAAATCTGTTGGCTGCAACCATGAGTTTGAGCACAAATGGAGCCGCAACCAGAAGTCGAATCCGGAACCAATTCATTACAAATGAATCGCTCTGCCAATTGAGCTATTGCGGCATTAAGATCTCCACCACATCTATGCATCTGACTGAGACCAGCTACAACCACATTTGGACGGTGGGCTGTCTTTACGCTGCTGGCTCCGCGGGACTTCCCACGGCTATTCTGCTCATGAGTCTTCTTTTATCTCATTTATCTGCATCCGCTATCGCGGGTAGCCTTTCTTTCAGGTGCGCACCATTGCTGGCTGCCGTTGAAGCATTAAGCGCACTAGGTCTGTCTCCCTATCTGCATAGACATGATGGTGAAAGTCACAAGACACGCTTGATGCTCTTTTGGCATGTAAGCACCAGATCACCAGCTCATATTTTGAGCCATTAGAGCTTTGATGGCCGATAGTCCTTGCTATCTGTGTTTGTTCGATCTTTATTTGCCTTTGCAGTTGCGTGTCTTTCAAAATCAGCAAGACCCATGTGTTTGTGGGAATCGAACCCACTCGTTTTAGTTTATCAGACTAATTCTTTAACCATTGTTTGTGTTGCAGTTACGGGTCTTTCATGTGGTTGCGAGGGAGGGAGTTGAACACCTCGTCCATGAGGTTATGGGCCTCATATGCTAGCCGTCGTACAATACCTCGCTGGTCGGAGATGAGGGATTTGAACCCCCGACATTCTGCTCCCAAAGCAGGCGTTCTAGCCAGACTGAACTAATCTCCGAAAATATCAAGACGCGTTTAGCTTGTATTGATTAAACATCAATTGCTTTTAAGTTTGCTGCATGCGTCTTTCAAGTCATTTACAAATCCTACCTTTTCTCCAACCATCTGGAATAGGATCAGTCTTCAAGATTGATCTACTTTCTCTTGTCAAGTCATTACAAATCCACATCTTCCCATATTGGTTGTTTTTTGTTCCAAGGTGAGCTAACCTCATTTTTTGTTTTGACTGCTCACTATGAGATTTACCAAGCATTCCACATTTGAACGGATCTTCTTTATAAGCTCGCTTCAATCCAAGTGAATGAATTTTCTTTCTCTCATCACTGAACTTAGTTCCAACAATTGCTTCAGAAATCTTCTTTTGTCTATGAAGTCTTTTTTCTAAAGGCATTAAACTCCATCTTACATGGTCCCATCCTCCATCTCCACCAACTTTGATGTTGTAGACATCTTCTCTCTTGCAGAACTCTTCAGACACAACCAATTCTTCAAGAAGATTCATCTCTTCCTTGTTCTTGAGATCAATCAAGATCTTGAACTCAAAGTTCTCAAGGCCATGTTTGTTGATAGAATTTAGAAGATATTTGCCTGAACCAAAGTAATTGTCTTCAATGTTGGATGTCTCATGCTTTCCAATGTATATCTTGCCATTGATTAGATTTGTGATCTAGTAGATGAGATAGTGCTTTTGCTTATTCTCTTTCATTTCTTTCTTCACTTTCTTGTCATTCGCGTGACAATTTTATTTACAAAAAAGGAGTACCCAAATCTGTTGGCGCGAACCATGAGTAAGGGTACAAATGGTGGAGGATATCGGATTCGAACCGATGCGTATAATTGATGCTTGCAAAGCACCCGAGGTCGACCACTGCTCCAATCCCCCAATTCTCAAATCATTCATTCTCAAGCATTATCTTTGGCTCACATCGCAGGTACCGCCCCTGCCTAAAGCCACGTTAACAGCGTGGTGCCTCACTTGTCGGCCAGATGTGAATCTTAAATCAAACAAGACTCGTTGTGGCAATTCAGTTTAATGTCGTGAACCTCCAAGCGACGCATTCACCCAATTGAATTTGTTTAAGTTAGCATTGCAGTTACGAGTCTTTCAAAGCATCTTGTCATTCCCGGTGAAAACTTCACTTCATCATAGTGCATCTTCATCTTCTCATCCTGTTCTGTCTTGTCTCACCTTCTGTCATCAAAAGAAGCTATCAAACTTCCCGGGCCAATGTTGAGCTGAGCTAAAGGAGTAGAAAACTCAGCCAACAAGTTTCTTTCCCAACCTCACCATCTTCATCTTTTCTTTGCTTTCTTCTTTGCATCATCACCTTCACCAACACGACCTCTAGACCTCAAGCTTGAGAAACCTCAGGCTGTGTAGTCTAGGATCCGCCTCGGGCCTAAGTTGCTGTTTATAGTCGCCCGAGCGACTTTCATCTTTTTCATCATCAAATCACACCAATTGTCAAAGAGCTAAGCAACGAGTTTCATTCGTCACTGACAGGTGCAATTATATCACAACAACCACTTCTTGGCAACCTCAAAGGTGTCAATTGGCATTTTTGTTGTGGAGACAACCACACCGTCCAGATACTATATACTACTTTCCTTAGGGATTTTTCTGAGGCTGTCACATCCAAAAAGTGATGTGCTTTGGCAAGTTCAAGTTCCAAGGGCAAGCTGTCTTGTGCATTCCATGGTTAGGAAGAGCAGCAATCTTTGCAAAGGTCTTGCTGTTGACACATGAGTAGCGCATTGAACTTGCAACCCAAGGTCGTTTTGAGACATAGCGCTCGAGAGCATCTCTGAAGCTCAAGCCGTAGATGATTGCATCCGGCCTTGGCTCTGAGCTAGTTGCTAATTTGTAGAGACTGACGTCGGTGTAGTGGTGGAAGCCAAACATCGACTTGGAGAACCAGACTTTCCAAGTCTTGATCTTGGCTTTGATCTTGCGGATTCTTGAGGCTGTCAGTTTCTTCATCTTAGTCCTCGCAGTTAGGGTAGTAAACACAGTCAGTCTTTCCATTGCCAAGCTTGAGCATCTCTTTTCCGAGGTTGCGAAGGATGGCAGCTGTCACAACCATCAAGTCTTTGATGTCATCTTTTGTGAGGCTGTCTGGATCAGAGAAGATGTCTGCAAGAGTCTCTTCATCCATCCGGTTCTTCCGAGGCATGTAGTTCCAGACACAAGTCTTGTGAGGGTCAATGCCACTCTTGGGATTGTCGTCTTCATTGTAAGCCAAGAAGACCTGGAGTGGAAGGTTGTAGGTGAAGTAGATCTCTCCAAGACTGATCTTCTCAGAGACTCTCTTTGCTGCTGCTTCTTCTTCAGCTGTTGCATGGCTGAACTCAAGGATCTTGCCATCCATCTTGTTTCTCCTTTAGGTGTTGGTGATGAGATGATTGTGTCAAAAATCTTAGGCTTTGGCAACTTGCTTCTTCATGAACTTCTTGATAGGCTGCATGACTCCATCAATGACCATCTCACGATAGATCACGGCTGGGAATGTCAATGATCCACCAACTCCTTCAATGTATCCAAGAAGTGCAGTTGCATAGTCAGGAAGCTTGAAGTCTTCAAAAACCTGAGGCTGTGGGAATCCAAGAACCGTGGCATTGAGAAGAGCTTCTTCTTTTGTTGGAAAGACCTTAGTTGTGGATTTGTACATCTCAGAGCAGTGCTCTTTCCAAGAAGCTTCTTTCTCATAGACGCAGCGTGAGACAGAGCAAGCCCAGACTTTCTTCCTAGATCCAGGATCAGCACCAACAACCTTGGCTGCTGCTTCTCCATAGTAGCATCCTTTAGTAGGATAGACAAAGCAGTACTCACTCAAGAGGTTGAGGCTGTCCTTGTGGAAGCCCTTGATCCACTTGCTAGAGTAAGGGATCATGTCAAGGGCTTGGTCATTCTTGCAGAAGGAGCTCGGAAATGGGCTGTCAAAGAACGTAGTCAAGTATCTCTTAGGGTCAGCCCAGAAGTCTTTGATAGACTTCTCAACTCGAGCATGCTCAGCTTTGGCACGCTTTGCAATAGCTCCATTGGACGGGTCTTTTGCTTTCGAGAAGTCAAGCTTGCCTTTCTTGGCAATTGCATCTTTCACACCATAGCAGCAGACACGAGGATAGAGCTCGGCAAGTGTCTTGAACTCACCTCGGTCTAGCTCATCACTTCCACTGTGGTAGCAGCCACACCAGACTTGGACCGGCTTCTCAGCATCAAGAATCCACCAGCGATAGAGGCGGAAGTCCTTGAGAACCTTAGGGCGCTTTGTGTGGTCATAGACAAAGATGTCATTTGCAATTGACTTCGCAGCACTCTCGGCTTCTTCAACTGTGCTGTGGAACTTGTGGTCAAGTGCAGCGAGCTTGGTGTGGAGAGCTGGATCAAGCTTGCTAGAGACTAGAGTTGATGGAAGCGAGTAAGATGCTCCATTGCAGTCTTTGTCGCGAAGCATCAAGAGCATGTACTTAGACATTTGAGTGGTTTCCTTTCTGGTTTGGTTTGGTTGATGAAGCAATTATATCAAAAGCCTAAGACTTTGGCAATCACTCATCATCATCTTCAATGTCAAGCTGGGTGAGAATCCAAGACCTCTCAAGCCAGACAAAGTCGTTCACCTCAGTAGCAGTTGGAACTTTGTCAGAGAAATTCTCCTCAATGAGACTCTGGAGCTCATCCATCTTGTTGTGCTTCTTCACTTCAGCAATGGTGTCTCTAGCTCCAGTCCACCAAGGAAATGTGTCAACATTGAACTCTTTGCTGTATATCATGGCATGTTCTCCTTTAGTTAGTTGGTGATGAGACAATTATACCAAAGACTTCAGAGCTTGGCAATCTCCGCTTTGCGCTCATCTATGCTCTTCTGCAGCTCAGCAGCTCTCTTGTTGAGGTTTGCTAAGTCACCTTCTAGAGACTTGATTCTCTTCTGGATCTGGATCCTCTTGGCGTCATTCTCATCCAAGAACATGCCTTTTCGGCCGCGCAGCTCTTCTATGCTCAGATCGGCAAGACCAGCATCATTGGCATTTGTCTGGAATGACACTGAGAGATGTATTCTCTTCTCATCATTCTTGAAGCGCTGAGCGATGATAGAGTCAACATGGAAGAGCGGACCAGACTTGCAGTCACACAAGCTGCCGTCATCATAGACAGACACTCTCTTGAAGAAGCCTAGCTCAATTGCATCCATGAGTGCATGTGCTACCTTCTTGAAGTCGGACAGCACATCACCTGGACCTGTCTCTGTAGCTGTGTCAGACATCGCCTTCAAGGAAGAGCTTTCCAAGTCGCTCATCTGTCATGTCAGCTGCTGCATGTCGTAGAGCTTCACCAATCTCAGCCCAAGGAATCTTCCGGTGATGGGCTCGAGCAGAGTTCACCGAAAAGATGGAGCGACCCTTGAGATAGCTAGGCCCACACCCAGCAAGGAAATCAATGAAGCGTTTCTTCAGCTCAGAAGTGCCATCATCCCAGAGCTTCACATCAGAGTTTCCAAGATAGACACAGTGGACATTCTCATCTCCAGTGTTCCCGGCACGGTCCTCATGAGGCTCATAGAGAGAATGAGCGTCTTCAAGCTCTGCAATCTTCTCATCAAGCTTTTCAAGTGTGGCATCATCATCATTGTCAATTCCACCAAGACCTTCATCCCAGAACTTCCAGACACACTCATTTCCATTCCAGTAGAGCATCTCAGTGTAGCCCTCAAAACCTCCACAGAGGACACCAACAAGATCTGAGATCTCAGGAATGTCCTTGAGATTCCAGCGGGTGAGATTGACTCGCTTGATCTCATCCAAGTCTGGAGCTTCTTCTTTGATGAGAGGAAGTGGCTTGCCTTTGACTGGCACATAGAACTCACCAAACTTCACAAGGATCGTAGCATAGCCATTGCGATCTTTCTTAGCATTCCTGAATGGAACTTCATAGCCTTTCACTGTCTTTTCTCCTTTAGGTTAGTGATGAGATGATTATATCAAAGCTCTGCTGTCTTGGCAACTACACCACCATAGTGCACATCTCTCCAGAGAGTCAGAAGTTCTTTGTCTCTAGATATAGCTAGCTCATGCCAGCATTTATTCTTGCCTTTGCCTAGAAGGACATAGTAGGTGAGGACTTTGACAATTGGTGCTTCAACTAGCTCACTAGCTGAAGGCCGTCTTGGACATCCAAACACACCTTCTAGCTGTGATATTGCATATGTTCTGAGAGCTAGTTGCTTCCAGCTGGTGTCATCATGGAAGAACTTGTTGTGGTACTCGGTTGTTGTCATTGCTATTCTCTCTTATGCTAGACCAGATATTCTAACAAAGGAGAGAAGTCTTGGCAACCTCAGTAGTCGATCAGTGGGATGTCAGCATACTTGATCATCTTGGAGATTGTGTCAGAGAGAAACATCATCTGCTCTTTGCTCTTCTTGATAGCTTCAAGATTGATGTCAAACTTCTCTTTGTAAGTCTTGTTGTCTAGCTTCAGAATCCAGTCATAGACAAAGTCTCTGACCTTTATCTTCCGAGTTGTGTCATCTAGAATCTTAGACTTTGCAAACTGCCAGAACAAGTTTCCAACATCTTTTGGCAGCATCTCATCTGTCATGTCCTGGAATATTGTGTCAGCAGCTTGAACCAACTTGTGCATGAGTCTAGTAGTCATGCACATACACTATGGACTTAGTGCTTTGACTTCTCTAAGCCATATCCAGCAAAGCACTTGTGCTCGGCATCCCAGACCCAGTGGCGAGGATCATCTTTAGGAATAGTCTTCTTCACACGCATGAAGCTGTCTACGGTCATTTCTTCAGAACTCCAACTGTCAATGGCAAACGGCTGCTTTCCTTTGAAGCACTTAGCACAGACAATGTGTCCACCTTTTCTGGCATTAGGGTTCTTAGCATCTGGATTTCCTTCTAGTCCAACTAAGAATGTCCCTTGGCCACGATACAGCTCTAAGAACTCGGCCAAAGTGATTCCAGCGGTCTCCTCATCTACACCTAGAGCTGCATCTAGAACCTGAGCTCTAGTGAATGCTGGATCATCTAACAGCTCTGGTGGAAGCTCTTCTGCATAGTCTTCTACCTTGTCAAAGTACTCATCAAACTTGCTCTTGATGAGCTCAAGATCTATGCCGGTGTCTCTTATCAAGCCTTTGCCTCGTTTCCAAGACACACCAAGCTCTTTGCAGACTAGCTCGTATCTGAGGCCAATTGCTGCACATATTGCTCTTATTGCACAGTCACCAACTCTAGCTTTCCAAGGGTTGAATGAGAAGAAATGTATCGGTTTCTCTAGCATGCAGATACTTACCAAAAAAGTGAGGCTGCCTCTTTCGAAGCAGCCCCACTGTCATCACCTAACCAAGGAACTACTCAGTCCCAAGTCCCATTAGCCTCCATCTCACGGAAGGCCTCATGGCGATACTCCTCCTGCTCACGGGAGATTCCGGTGTCTCCGAGGATGTCGGTCTCATCATTGTCCTCATTGGCATCATCCTCATCCTCGTCTTCATCCTTGTCATCGCCAGCATCATTTTCAATCTCTTCAGCATTGGCAGCTACTTCGGCTTCATCAGCAAAGGTGTCACCAGCAAGAACCTCTACACCTTCACCACCATTGTCAGCCTTAGCAGCATCAAGAATCTCCTCATCAGTCAGGAGCTTCTCTTCCTCAGGAAGAGGCTCGGCTTCGGAATTCTGAGGCTGCTGGACTTCCTCAGTGGCCTTCTCATCATGAGGCTTCCGAGGCTTCCTCTCCTTCTTAGGAGGCTTCTCGGCAGCAGGCTTCTCACCACGGATCTTGATCTTAGCGCAGAAGCTGTAGCCAATGTCAGAAAGAGTGCCATCCGGGTTGAGACCAATGGAGTAGCCCATCTTCTGGAGCTTGTTGATCCGCTTGATCCGCTTGTCCTCAGGGAGAGAAGCGAGAATCTTAGCATTGTCCTTCACATAGCGACGGAGTGCAGAGAGGGCCTTCCACTCATTGCGTTCGGCCTCAATCTTCTCCTTGGCAGAGAGCTTGGCTTCCTTAGGAAGGGCACGACCCTTCTTCTCAGCCTTAGCACGCTTCTTCTCGGCACGCTCCTTGGCCTTGAGCTTGAGAGCTGCCTTGCGCTCCTTCTGCTTCTGGAGGCGAGCAAGCTTCTTGGCCTTCCGCTCCTCACGCTTAGCCTTAGCAGCGGCCTTCTTCTCAGCTTCCTTCTGCTTCTTGGCTTCACGCTTGGCAATGCGAGCCGCCTTCTTTGCAGCGCGCTCCTCCTGGAGCTTCAGCTTGCGAGCTTCACGCTCTTCCTTAGTGAGACGAGGCTTGCGAGCAGCCTTCTTCTCAGCACGAGCCTTGCGGGACTTCTTCACTTCATCATTCTTCTTCATCTTCAGTTTCCTTTAGTTAGGTTTGGTGTTTTAGTTATGTCTTGCGACAGCATGAATTATATCAAAGTCTTTTGTTCTTGGCAACTTACAATCTTAGGCTTCATCAAACTCATTGACTCGCTTCTCAACATTGTCAAACTCATACTTCATCTCTTCTTTGTCTACGCAGATGGGAATGTTGACTCCATCCGTCTCAGTGGCGAGATTCTCAAAGAGGTCCTTGGCACCATACATTCCCCAAAGAGAAGAAGTAGTCATCCACTCACGGCGCTTCTCGTCCCACTTCTCAATGATGTAGCCATACACATGGCCATCCCACCAATCCTGGTAGAGACGCTTCTCAATCTCAGCAAACTCCTTGAGCTTCGGAAGAGTCCAGTAGGAAGGGTCTACACTCACCATCTTCTTGCAGCGCTCAGCAGTCGTGAAGAACCAGATGGGCTCGTGCTCAAAGTTGCAGTCAAACTTCCACTTGTAGAGAGCATTCTCAGGAATGAGGCTCTCATCTTCGGCCTTCTCAAAGACAAGGTCTTCATTGTCACAAGGTTCAGTGGGATTTGTCTCACGCACAATCCTAGCACGGTAGTCAGCAAGACGGACCTTGTCAGAGTCCTTGAGGTAGATTCGAGTGTCATTGAAGAGCTTAGCCATTGTTGTATTCCTTTCAGTCAAGTGATGAGAGAATCATAACAAATGCCTCTCGCTTTGGCAACTACATGTGGAGCTTCAGCTTGTATCCATATGGTGCTCGGTTGAACAGAGCAGCTCTGAACACTTGTGCAACCACATCATTCACCGAGCTCTCTAAGTCTCTTCTAGAGATGAAAGCAAACAGCTCAGCGGCTCTAGCAAAGCTCATAGTAGCTGGATCATGCTTCTTTCCAGTGACATGCACATCTACCTTCAGACCTCTCAGAGCATTCTTGTGCTTCAGCGCATCTGCTAGTCCAGCAATGACTTTTGTGTAGTTGAGAATGTGGAGGCTAGCAAACTTCTTCTCTTGGTACAGAGCAAGATTCAGCAGCATGTGTGCCCAGCTGTGCTCATTTGGGGTGAGCAGCACTAGATTCTGGATGGTGTTCTTTCCACCAAAAGTCTGAGGAACAACATGGTGGATCTGCAAGCCAGCTTCCTCTCCACTAGCAGCATAGAGCTGCTTCTTAGTAGCTATTCCACTAGCTAGCAGCTTCTGCCTTGCTCGTCCAATGAGCCGGTTGTAAGCTGTTCTGTAGTTTACCATTTGGATGAGAGAAGAGATGTGGTCCTCTGGTGTTTCACAGAGGACCTAGTTCGCAACGTGGTGGAAATCACTTCTGAGGAAGCCAGACACTCTTCAGGGCTTCGTTCTTGAGGAAGAGCTTCCTGAGCTTGTACTCGGCCTCAGATGCAACATAGTTGAGCTGGCGAGGAGTCTTGGCAATGCTGAGAGCATTGACTCCCCAATAGGCCTGCATCATTCCTGCCTCCTTGCGGATGGCATACTTGAGAACTCCAAAGAGGGTGGTCTTCTTGGATGCCTTGACATCAGAAGGCTGGCAGTGGATCGCATTAGCGACGAGCAGCGTGACGAGGTTGTTGAGCTTGTTGATCGTGGTGGACTTCATCATAGCTTTCTCCTTTTTGCTAGGTGTTTGTTGATGAGTGAATCATATCAAATGCTTTGCAGCTTGGCAACTTCTCAAGTAGCAATGTTGAAGTACTTCTTCAACATGTTGAGTGCTTCACCCCAAGTTGTGTTGCCATCAGCTAAGAATCCAGGAATGACCTTCTGCTGTATGAGGTCACGAGTATCAACTGGGGTGACGTAGTCAAAGTAGTAGTCAGCTCCATTCTCCTTAGAGAGTCCCTGGCATCTTGCCCAACGCTTGAACTCCATTTGGTTGCCGTAGACCAAAGAGCATCCAAATGCTTGCTGAGGATTGGAAGGTGAATAGCTGTAGTAGTGCACGGCCATTGTTGTTTTCTTGAGCTTCATGATTCTCCTTTTTTGGTTGGTTGATGGAGACATTATAACAAGAGCCTAAGACCTTGGCAATCACAACTACTTCTCAGCAAGAGCTTTCAAGGCTCTAGGAATAGCTTGCTCAATGAGGAACTTCCTGGTGTGGCCTTCCCATCCGCCTTCATCTGCATAGTTAGCATTGAGTCCATCAATGTCATATTTCTTGCTGATGAAGTCTTCAGTGAAAGAGAACAAGAAGTGGTCTGCACCACCGAGCAGATTTCCAGCAGCTCCATTCACATCATGCACATTGCGTCCAGAGTAAGCAAGACACTGCTCATACAAATTCTTGCACTTCATGATGAGGTCAAAGTCATCTTTTGAGATCTCGTCCCAGAGAATAGGATTCTCTTCTTTCTCCATGTCTATGTGGCCAAACTTGAACATACAATGCCTCTCTCCTTTAAGCTTGTGGTGAAGGCATTATATCAAAGATCTTAGGCTTTGGCAATCTTGCTCCAGAGCTCATCTTCAAGAATCTTTCCTGTTATCCGCAGCCACTTGCTCAACTCTTTACGACTAGAGAACTGGAGCTTGACAACTTGAGACCAATCAAGCTCATGCTTCTTCAGCTTCCACTTCTTTTGAGCAAACTCTACTACAAGTGGCTCAAGGAGAGGATCTATCTTGAAGCGAAGAGGAACACCATGAGCATTAGACAGTAGAAGAAACTTACGATCAAGAGATGAAGTGTTGAGATGAATATAGCCAAGACTAGCCATATGGGCTATCAGTCGTCTCTTTCGCCTCATCCTAGACATGCTCATGACCAGTGTCCTTGCTAGCTTTCAAGAGATCAGAGTCGTCCACAACTACACCACCGAAGATATCATCTATTGTTGGAGCATGGACCATCTCCCAAGCAATCCATGCAATGAACAGAACTAGAGCAATGACTCCACCAACAATCCACCAGACCATGACAACTTCTCCTTGCAGTATTTAGCAGTATTGTATCAAAGCATCACTTTCTTGGCAACTTAGCTTGGCTGAGCCACTTCAGGTTTGGATCATTGTTCAAAGATCTTTCAATGACTAACTCCATGCATGAGAGCTCATCAAACACCCTCTTAGGAACAGGATCACCTGGACTCAATGCTTGCAAGTCAGCTGAGATTGCTCTCAGGCTTGCTCTGAACAACTGAAGATCTACTTTTCCTAGCATCTTTCATGCAAGCCTTTCTCAAAACCTTAAACTATATACCTATACTACTTAGTGCCTAAGGAATCTTAGACAACCACAAGAGCAATCTCCTCAAAAGAAGACTGCTCTTTATTCTAGAGATATATGCCGCTCCCTGGCGGCATCCTGATGACTTTAAGCAATCTCTATCTGCTGCATCTGCAGAACCTTGACAGCCGCGTCAAATGCAACTTTGTCAACATCTCCGCAGAAGTCAGTCTTGACAGTGATCTTCACATTAGGGTACTTAGCCCTAAGAAGAACTGCATTTGCAAGCACACATATCGAGAGGTCATAGCCACAAATGACTATCTCATCTGGATCATCTGGCTCAGTTGCAAAGTCTTCAACAATGACATCAACGAGATCATAGCTGCCAAATGTAGGCTTGTTGACAAAAGTCGCTTTGCCAAGAAGGTCATCCATCAAAGGATCAACAATCTGCCAGCCATCAGTCCCTTCGACACAGTGCTCAACCGGAAGCTTCTGGCCTTCAAGTGTCTTCATGTAGTCTGTGCCATGAGTGTCACGAGTAGCATAGATCTTGCAGTCTGCATCATCTGCACACTGCTTTGCAAAGTCAACTACCTTCTGGAGATTGTCTTCAGCTGGATAGCCGAATGCAAGCTTTCCGCCCTTCACAAAGTCCTTCTGGACATCTACAAACACAACTGCTTTCACTTGTTGTTCTCCTTCTCTTTGAACTTCTTGAACTCAATTGCTTTTCGGAACAGATCAGCTACAGTCCACAGCATGAATGCCACACCGAGAACTACTACGGCATAGAGGCCAATAGTGAATGCTAACACAGCTACTGCTCCAAACAAGGCAATGAACATCAAGTATCCTGACATCCAAAGATGATCTACTATCCACTTCTTCATGTTCTTCATATGCAATGCATTATATCACATTTTGCTTAAGATGGCAACTTACTCTTCTAATCAATTCAGGTGCGCAACAACTCTTTTGTCTTTTCCAGCTTTAGCATCTGCCATTGCTTCATTGTAGCCATTTTGGTAACCCATGCTGTAGTAGAGTCTAAGAGCAGCTCTCAAGCTAGTTCTCTGAGCTTTAGGATCAGATGCATGCTTGAGAACTAGCTCAACGGTCTTCTCTAGATCTTGCTCTTCTGCTGGAGACATCATATTCCAAACTCAGCACGAAGCTTGTCAGGAAAATGCCCAAACTCTGGTCCAGGAACTCGAACAATCTCCAACTTGAACTTGTTCTTGATGAACTTGTCTAAGATCAGAGCTTCTTCAGCAATATCGACTGGACCAGTAGAGCGGATGTAGTCATCAACCTTGGCATAAGTGATTCCAAGCCTGTCCTCATCAGAGAGAGGCTGAAGTCCATCAACAGGAGTCTTGTTGACAAGGTCATCGGGAACTCCTAGCCAAGCAGCAATGGCCTTCACTTCTGTCTTAGTGAGCTTCTGCACAGGCCCATAAGAGCCACAGTCATCGCCAAAGAGAGTGTCATTTCCAAGAACGCTCTCAGACCTGTTGCATGTGTTGACCATCACTCCACCGAGGCACTGGGCCACTCCATAGAGAGCAGTCATCCTCAAGCGAGCAGGCATGTTTGTCTTGCAGACATCAGTGAGCTCAACTCCATTGTTCTCAATGCCATTCTTCAGTGAAGCAAATGTATCTCCAATGTCAAGTGTCATGCGCCTGATGCCAAGCCATGCAAAAGCTTTGTTGACATCCTCCATGTCAGACTGCCCATCACAAGGCAGAGAGACACCAACAACTCGATTCTTGCCAAAGATCTTGCACGCTAGAGCAGCAACGCAAGTAGAGTCAATGCCACCAGAGATTCCGATGACATAGCACTTTGGCTTTACCTGAGCATCCCATTCTTGCCATCGAGGCCTGATGACATCAAATGCTAGCTCTGGAGTGAAGTCGTAGAATCCATTCATAGGTGTGTTGTATTTCATGTGGTTGTCTTTCTCATCATCAGTCACGATCTAGCCCTAGATCATCAATTCCATGCATCAGGCCAAATGCTGCCATGAGCATTGCTGGAACTTTCTTGCTCTCGGTGAAGACTGCTTTGACAACCTTCTCATGGAAGTCATCACAGTCAACCCACTTGCTCGTGATCTGCTCATGCTCATCTAGCTTCTTCTCAACCTCATCAAATGCTGCATTGTCAAGATTGATGTAGAAGTAGTGCATTGTGTTTGTCATGAAAGCTGGGTTGGGATTCACACTTCCAAGCTTCTTGACCTGAGTCTTGTCTGCAAGCTTCACTCCAGTCTCTTCTTCAAGCTCCCGGACAGCAGCGTCAAGAGGATCTTCACCTTTCTCTACTTGGCCACACGGGAACTCTTCTATCTCACAGTTGCCACCATACCTGAACTGCTTCTCTACAAGGAAGCATCCATCCTTCTCAACAATGATGGACACCCAGTCAGGAGCTCTCACAAGCACTGGCTCAAGGCCAGACTCAGTCTTCTGTCCTTTGATGACATCAAGTATAGGTGTGTGCAGCAGTATATTCTCTTTCTTTATTGTGTCTTTCATAGTTGCAATGTAGTCTTCAGCTGTCTTGAACTTTCCTCTAGCTTCTGTAGCGGACATGCTAAGAAACTCTCTCTTGATCTTGAGTTGGATTGCTGGAATCTCTGGATTGTCTAAGACAACTGGCTTTCCATCTCTTCCACACCCATCTTCACCGGTGACAACAACTAGTGCCTTGCTCTGCTGGACAATGCTGTCCCAAGCATACCAGCTGGTGAAGCTTGCATACTCATCCGGGCCAATGATTGGGTAGAACTCATCACCATCTTCATGCTTAGACTTGATCTTCAGGAGAGTGTCAATGTACCGGTGCTCATCAACATACTTGCTAGTCAGAAACTTGTTTCCACTGCAGATACGCCTCAAACGAAGGTCATCATCGTAGACAGCTGTCTGCTTGAGATCCACAGTCATCTCATTGATGACTTTGATCTTAGATGCATCATCTAGCCATGGAGTGTAGTTCTGCCGGTGCCAAGTGACAATTGTAGGGCAGATGTAGACAAAGTCAACAATCTTCTGCTTCAGCACTTGCTTCACAATCTCTCTGTGAGCTAGTGTGAAAGGATCTGCAGTACAGCCAAATATGCCAATCTTCATAGCAAACATTCTACCAAATCACTGCTTAAATGGCAACTTCTCTTTCTCACATGCTCCAGACATCTTCAGGTGGCTTCCATCCAGCAAGGCCAAGCTTCAGCGCTAGCTCTTCTGGTGTTGAGCTCTTTGGAATGTGAAAGCTGTATGTTCGTTTGTCATCGATAGTTGCTCCATCTGCCGCTTTAGTTGATCGGTGGAATGTAACATAGAGCTCAGATCCACTAGTTATAGCTCGCGAGATCTCATTAGCTGCAGCTGCTTTTGAGCGTCTCTGCTCTCCAGAGCTCCATGACCTGTACTTAGCTTCATCAAGTGAGTTCAAGTAGACTCTCTTGTGGTTCAAGATCTTGCTCTTCAAGGTGAGATACAGAGAATATCCATCATCAGACACCTCTAGAGACAGTGGCTTGCACCACTCTCTCAAGTTGTCTAGAGCAGCTTTGTCTTTCTCTTCTTGCTTAAGCTTCTCCATCAGCAGTCTCACTCTTGTCTGCTGGCTTGGAAGTGTTCTCATGGACAACCAGCATTGTCAGTGAGACAGGCCAGACAAATCCAAGAAACAGACCAAGAACAACTGGCATGATCCAGCTGCTCTTGAACTCTGGCTTTGTGTCATGCAGCCAGCAAGTGAACACAAGCCACGACAAAATGGCTATTGCACCATACATCGTGGCTGTCACAACCTCTGCTAGAAAGCTCACTTGGTGTCTTTCTTGCCGTTCTTCTTGTCACGGCGCCGGCGCTCGCGAGCTGCACCATCAGTCTTGAACTCTGCTAGTGCTTCATTGCTCAGAGTCTTGTAGAAGGGCTTCACTCCACAGAGCCAGCCAAGATGCTTGCTCGAGCGGTTCTTGATGTTAGCGGGATGGGATCCAGGCAGTCTACGCATGTTCTTGTCTCCTTGTTTGTCTGTCTACATTGTATCACAACAACACTCACTTGGCAACCGTTGGAAGCATGACAGAAGGACCATCTTTTCCGAGGACAACTGTCTCAGGAAGCTTGCCATTCCACTTCTCAACTGCATTCAAGAGAATGACATCTTTGTTCTTCTCAAGTGCCTTAGTCTTGATCTCAAGTGCATCAGCTTCAGCTTTAGCTTTGATCAGAGTCTGCCTTGCCTCCTCTTCTACTTGGACAGTCTTGTTCTTAGCTTCAAGTGCTGCCTGCATAGCTACCTGCTTTGCTTCAATAGCTTTCTCAAACACATCACTGTACTCAATCTCAAGAATAGCTACATTCTTTATGAGCAGCGGCTTGTCTGCAGCTAGAGTGTTGACTTTGTCTATGATCTCTTTAGTAGCTTTCTCACGTCCATTGATCAGCTTGTCGGCTTCCCAGCCACCAACTACTTCCTTCACTGCAGTGCTGATGACAGGACCAAGAATGATCTCAGCATATGCTTTGCCATACTTGACATGCAGATCGATCAGCTTTGACTTGTCTATTGCATGTGTCACCGAGACAATGAACTCAGCCTGCTGCATGTCTTTTGTGTAAGCTTGCATCCGAATGTCAGATCGGATGTCACTGAGAGAGTATGTGTAGAGGCTTCCACCAATAGGACTCACGCCATAGAGACCAGGCTCAAGGACAGGTGTGTCAATCTTTCCAAACCATGTCTTGAATCCAGCTTCATTTGCATTGATCTGCCCGCAGCCAGTGATGACAAGCATCCCAAGACATGCAAGCGCTACATACCAGAACTTCTTCATCTTGTTTTTCCTTTGTTTAGTTTGTTTAGTTTAGTTTTTGCTTCTAGACTTCTTTCCATAGAGTCTTCCCATGAAGTATCCAACAAAGAATGTCAGAATTGGGAACCACACTACAGCATTGCTCAAGTTCATGGCTCAGACTCTCTCATGCCTCAAGCGCCAGTCAATGCAGCGCTGGAGATAGCTGACATACTCATTGTCACGACACATTCCCTTGCCGGCGACATCCGAGATCTTAGCGACAGGTGCACCATTGCACTCAACCATCTTGTGGACGATGTTCAGTGCTGGAACACCACAGTCATTAGCAAGCCAAGTGCCAATGCCAAATGCAATTCTGCAACGGCCATCAAAGTGCTTCTTGATTTCCGTCGCCTTCGCAAAGTCAAGCGAGTCCGAGAACAGAAGTGTCTTTGTCATAGGATCGATGCCGAACTTCTGGAAGTGTGCAATCAGCTTCTCGCCCCAAGCAATTGGATCACCCGAGTCATGACGGACACCATTGAACATCCTCGTGAATGTCTTGTTGAAGTCAAGCAAGAAGCAGTCCGTAGTGATGCAGTCTGTGAGGGCGATGCCGTTGTCCGTCTCAAACTCCTTAGTCCATGCCTTCATTGCAATCATGTTGACATAAGCAGGATTGTACTCATGGTGTCCCTGCATGAGCTGGAACATCTCATGGGCCATTGTCCCAACTGGCTTGACACCATACTTCTTAGCGAGATACACGTTCGAAGTTCCAACAAAGCCAGGAATCTTCTGGTCAACAATGAAGTTGATCAGCCAGTCCTGCATCCTCTTCGAGTAGCGGCGCCTGAGTCCAAACTCCGAGAAGAAGCCAATGTCATACTTGCCAGCTTTGAGGTCTTCAAACTTCTGCATTGTCCGCTTCTGGAACTCAATGTCAAGCTTGCCTTCACCATAGGTGTAGGCAAAGTAGACTTCATTCACAATTGCAAGAATCGGAATCTCATACTGAGACACATTGACCTGGAAGCCACGGCACTCAATGGCAAGACCACAGTCATTGTATGCCTGGACATCTCCTTCATTGATGAGTATCTCATCACGACGAGGATTCCAGTGGCGCAGATAGTCAATGAAGTCTTCAGTCAGCCAAGGAAGATTCTTCTGCAGATACTGAAGCTCATCTTCGGTGAAACGAAGGCGGCAGTAGAGGTCTATCTGGAAGCGAATCTCAGCAACCATCTCTGGTGTGAACTTGACACCAGGATTCCTGCACTTGAATGCCCAGACGACTTTGTCTTTGTTGAACTGGTGCAGAAACACCTGCCACATGTTCAGCTTGTATTGGTCAGTCTCAACTAGCGATGTTATGATAGGTTCCATGTCAGATCATTATACTAAACATTTAGATTCTAGGCAATCACATCTCAACAACTTCATCATGAGCACCCCTCTTAGGCTCTATGATGTCATTGAGGCTGCTGAGACCAAGTGCAGCAAGCTTTGCCTTCATCTTGGCAAGTGCCTTCTGCTCTATCTTAAGAACTGCCATCTTGGAGAGAGGCTTAGACTCTGTCTCAGGATTCCACATAGCTACTGCTGTCTGAGCTACAGTCAGGCGCTCACCATTCAGGTGCATCTCTCTGTATATCTTGCGCTGCTCAAGAAGTGGAAGATCCTTGTAAGGGTCAACTGGCCTGCCAAGCTTCTTCCTAGGAAGTCCAAGCTTAGTGTATCCTTCCTTGCCACGATTCTCAATCTTCCCAATGTTCCGCTTTATGTCAGTGTTGTACTTGCTTGCCATAGTCATTCCTCACTTTCTCTTTGGTTGTTTCATCTTACCAATTCTTCTTAGATTTGGCAACCTACCAGACCCACTTCTCCATCTTCAGAGCAACAGTTGAGAATCCAAGCTTCTTGTATAGAGCTTGTGCTTCTTTGTTGCTCACACTCACCCGAAGCTCAAGGCTGTCTAAGCCATCTCTCTTCACTTGCTCAAACACAGTCTTCAGAAGACTAGAAGCTATTCCTCTTCTCCTCCACTTAGGATCTACATACAGTCCATCACATGTAGCCCACCCAAGCTTTGGCTTCTCTTCAACTGCACAGAATCCTATGATCTTCTTTGTCTTAGGCTCTCTAGCGGTGAAGATGAGATTGCTGTCTTTGAAAGCTTCTCTAGCAGCTTTGGCTGTCATCTCAGGCCAGATGACTCCAATCTGGCAGTATCCAGTCTGCTTCTCGTGGAAAGCACTCAGCCACTGGAGCTCTCTGTCTTGGAGAACTCTGAGCTGAAGTCCAAGCTCCTTCCACTCTGAGGAAGACAGCTTAGACTTCTGCTCAAGCTGGATAGTTGGTGCCATCTCAGAAGCTCTGGATGAGAAGCTTGATCTCGTGGTCAGCATCTTGCCAGTAGTCAAGGTCAATGATGAGCTTGTTCAGCCACTTCTGCTTGGTGTCATACCTGCCATTCTTGTTAAGCTCTTCACTGAGCTTCCGAGCACGGACAGCAACAGGCTTTGCCTTAGCCTTGATCTTGCGAAGAGTCTTCTTCAGAGAGATGATCTGCTTGCGAATCTTCTTGGCCTCAGCAAGAATCTCAGGCTTAGTCATAGTCTTCTTGACTAGATAGTTCTTCTTCATAGCTTTCTCCTTAGTTAGTTGTCAGTTGACAATGTGGATTATACCAAAAACTTGAGGCTGTGGCAACTTCAGGCTGCAGGCTTCTCAAAGCAGTTGGCTAGAAACTTGAGGCCATACTTGAGGCAGGCGGCCTTGCGGCGGAGCCTCTTGTCTTCTCCAGTGATTGCCTTGTTCATCTGCTCAGCAAGCTGGATCATCTTGCAGCGGCATTCGGTGACCATTCCAACACATCCAGGAAGGCCAGCATTTGCCTTCTGGACAATGTCATAGATGCGCTGCTCATCTTTGTTAGTTGGAGCCTCAAGAAGAACATAGGACTCAAGAGGAAGCAGAGGATCAAGTGAGCCATCAATGAGATATCCAGCAAACCTGCTCTTCCCAAGCTCAGAAGTAGCACCAGCATTCTGGAGAATGATAGACTCATTGACCTCGCACTTCTTTGACTCAAGGGCTTCAGCTCTCCTCTTCTCAGCATCTTCCTCCATCTGCTTCTTGGTAGCTTCCTGAGGTGTGATCTCAAGTGCAAAGCAGATGACAACATATGGATTAGTCTTGTCATAGCCTTTGACTACACGGATGTACTTGCCACCAATAGACTTGATCTTGTCTTTGTAGTAGTCAGCTTCATCGCGCGTGACACCATAGAGAGCATGTGTAGAAGTAGGATCATATGTCGTCTGCACATACTTCCCATAGCAGCTTCCACCACTACCGGTCAGCAAATAGCAGATCTCAGAGCAAGACTTAGTTGTGGGTGTGACTTTAGCCATTGTAGTTCTCCTTAGTGGTTAGTTGACATAGACATTATATCAAAGTCTCATGCCTTTGGCAACTACTTAGCTCTCAAAGTCAATGAAGAGCACCTCATCACAAATGTCTATCTTAGCTTCTTTGTAGAGCTCATCAAGCCAGTTGTCAACATCATCCATACCGGACATGTTGTCAACTTTCTTCTGGAGCTTCCTGAGAATCTTAGCTGCAGTTTTGATGGCAGCAATCTCTTCAGGTGTCAGAATCTTCTTAGCAGTGTTCTTCATTGTTGTTTCTCCTTTTGCTTAGCCACGTTCTTTAATGAGCTTGTACTTTTCACCAGGCTTTGCAAAATGGCGTGAAGACTCTAGTGCAAACAGCCCTTGGCGCCTCATTTCATACACTTTTACAAGCTTCCAAGTTGGCTTGACCCTTACTAGTTTGTATGCCATTGCTTTCTCCTTAGTGGTTGGTTGACATAGACATTATATCAAGGCCGTTTGTCTTTGGCAATCTCCTTGATTCGAGCAGGAATGACAAAGTTCATGTTGCACTCGTCACAGCAGAGGTCATTGCCATCCTCAGACTTGTAAGGATCTGGGTTGTTTCCCCAGCCAGTGAACTCCTTGTGGCAGATGCAGCAGATGTGCTTCTCTTCAGACTTAGGCATAGCTCTTCTCCTCCTTTCTCTCAGATTCCACCTACAATGTCATAGATCTCATCAATTGCCTGCTCAGCAGTGAAGCAGTCATCAAACTCAGGGTTTAGATCACCATTGTCATCCGTAGGAAGGTGGCGGCACAGGACGGCCTTGATCTTGTTCTTGAGAGCATTGTAGTCGAGCTCTTCGGTGTAGTCAGTAGGATCGGGCATGGTTGTTCTCCTTAGTTGTTGGTTTGTGATTCAGTTTACGCTATACATCATATCAAAGCTGCTTGGCTTTGGCAATCACTTGTTGTCATTGCGATGTGCATAGTTGTAGATGACGCGGCAGATAGAAGGTGTATGGGACTCTCTGTATCGATCATAGATGGTCTTGAAGAGCGCAATGTCATACTCACGGTGGCTCACTGTTGCACTTGCAGAGATGACCTTCTTCTCAATCATCTTGTTCCACACAAGAACTTCTTCATAGACATCGATGAACTGTGTAGTCTTTGCAAGCCACTCAGGCTCTTTCTTCAGAGCTTCTGCTGCAGCATGGATTCCATCAATGTTCTCCTGTGTGAGCTTCACATTGCTGATAACCCAATCGCATGCTACATCAAGACAGTCACTGCACATCTTGATGACTTCAGGAGTCATCACTCCATTGTTGCGCTTGACTTTGAGATCATTGATCCACTTTTCAACTTTGATGTCCTTCTTGATTTTGTCTTTGTCTGTCATTGGTGGTTCTCCTTTAGGTTTAGGTGACAGCAGAGATTATATCAAGGCCACTGTGCCTTGGCAATCTCACCAACTAACTTCAAACCAAACACATCCAATGTTCTTCCAAATTTCAGTATATGAGAATCCGTTCTTCCTGAGCTCTTCAGCAACAGCTTTGCGCAGATGCAGTTCTGGCTTGTCATATCCAGGTGCCAAAGCACTGACATTGAAGGAGAAGCTCCTGCGTCCACAGCTAGAAGCATCCCTGACATATCTGTCAATTTGGTCCATCGCATACTTGAAGAGAGGAGAGTTGTGCTCACTCTTCACTTTAGAGTCGGCGATCTTGCGGGCTTCATCAGCAGTTATCATTGTTGTTCTCCTTAAGTTGTTGGTGATAAGACAACTATATCAAAGCACTAGTGCATTGGCAACTAGAGTGTCATTTCTTCACCTTGCCATCTCGGGTGAACTTGGTCTGGACTAGCTTGCCATTGACATAGCGCCAGAATGTGGCTTTAGGGTCAACCATTCCATCCCAACCTGCAGTGCGTACAGCTTCACGAGCTTCATGCTTGGCCTCTTTCACCGTCTTGAAGGCAGTGCCACGCTTGTAGTCATCATAAGGACCAGATGTGCACCAGAGGTCTTTGCCATCCATGAGGTAGGACTCACCATTCTCTTTGTTGTAGTTCCACCAAGCTACAGAGCCATCATCATCAGAGTGGACTCGAACATAGATCTCCATCATGGCACATTCTCCTTTATTGTGGTTTGCAGAAGAATCATATCAAAGACTTCTAGTCCTGGCAATCAACCATTGTCATACTCTTCTTGAGTCATGAGCTCAAGAGCAGGATCTCCAAACACATCTATTCTTGGAAGACGGAGATTCTCCTTCAAAATCTCAACCGCCTTGTCTCCATCTGGAGCAGATATGTATGCACGCTTGATTGGAGCAGCAGTGTCTAAGAGCTCCTTCTTGCCAACCCAAGGGCAGTACTCAACTTTCCAGACCTTTATCTTTCCATCCTTGTCATAGAACAGCTTCATGTCAATGTCCTCCTTCTACTTCTTTGATGATTTCATCCCAGTTTGTGACAACAAAGTCCATTGTGTCAAAGTCAGTCTTGTTCTTCAAGCTCCAAGTGTAGAGCTCATTCTCCAGCCAAGTCTTGACTCCATCAGCATCAGACACATAGTCTAAGTCAACAGTGACTTCAGCCTTGACTCCATTTCGGTCTACACACTCTGCATCAATCTTCATCTTGGACCTCCTTTGCAAGCTCTCGTTTGAGTGACTGCCTTGTCTTAGCCTTGTCCTTCTTGGTCTTGAAGACCTTTGAAGTCATGCTCTTAGGAGCTTTGAATCTTGGAAGCTTTGGCAGTGGTGTTCTCATAGCAAGTCTAATAATACCAAAACTTCAAAGACCTGGCAATCAACTTACTGCCAAAGCGTGCATCCAACGATCTCGAACTGGTAGCTGCAGCGCGACGGCTTGTAGCCACTGCGGTCACGCCTGCACGCCTTCTCATATGCCTGGTCAGTCAGCTGAGAGGCATATGCTTTTGCTTGCCGAAGAGCATCAGCTTTGCAGTCAGGCTCTGTAGCGCCATGGCCCCAGAAAGCTTTGCGACGGCAGCCGCCTGTGCATCCATTGAGAACCGCGAATCCATACTGGTGTTTTTCCATTTGTTTCTCCTTAGTTAGTGGTTGGTTGACAAGTTGAATTGTACCAAAAAGCTGAGGCTGTGGTAACCTCTCTCAGATATTGAGAGAGGACTTATAGGCATTCATTGCTGCAGAGAATGCATTCATTGCACTAGCAAAAGCTTCCATCGACTCAGCGAACATGTCCTGCCAAGCGGAGTCTGCTGCAGTCTTGGTCTTCTCCTCAACCTTCTTGTGGTCTTCTGCACTGAGAACACGGTCAACTAGCTCACGACCTTTGTCGGTTGTGTAGTACCACACTTTGCGATATCCAGCAAATTCTGGTCCATGCCAAGTACCTGAGTAGCGGACACAATTTGCTTTAGTGCACTTCTGGAGGTATCCCTGCTTTGCAAGAGACACAACTGTGTAAGCAATAGGTGCACTCTTTGCATTTGGATACATCTCTTTGAGAGTCTTAGGCTCTTTGTCACACAAGCGAAGAATCCTGATGTAGTCAGATTTAGGTGTTGCACGCTTGAATGTCACTGTGCGAGGACAGTAGCGCTCCTCATTAACGTCAATGAATCCATAAAGATAGAACTTGTTGATGCTCATGGTTGACTCCTTTCAGTTTGTTGCAGCAGACATTATATCAAGACTTCTTGCATTTGGCAATCTCACTTGCTGTCAATGTGCAATGAGATAGTAGATTCCAAGCAATCCTATTATGACCAGAAGCATGACACAATACACAATGCAGTCTGTCTTGACATCTTCTGCTTCATCCTTGGCAACAATGTCAGATTCACCTTTTGGGTCTTCCTTGTTCTTTGCCATTGAGTGGCACACCCATTCATCTCCCTTCTTGCAAGCAATGTCATGTGCAACGATTCCAATGATTGCGCTCATTGTTTTGTGTCTCCTTTCAGTTTGGTTGATGAAGACATTATATCAAGGCCACTATTCCTTGGCAATCTCAGACAATGCAGTAGCTGTCATTCACAATGGTGCTGTTCCGGTTCTTCCTGCACTCAGGGCACATGAACCAGTCATATCCAAAGACAGCAACATTGCTGCAAGCATCTGCAATGCTGAGAGTCCAGCCAGCATCAGCATGGATCTCTTGCTTCAGCTTGTCCGCTGTGACAACTATGTCTGCTCTTCTAGCTAGCTCAAACGTGACATTGTCAGACTGTCCAACAACAAGGTTAGGAACCGAGTAAGTTGGAGCAATGAGTCCTATGCCAATTCCTTGGGTGAAGATTGTCCTAGCCACCGACTTGAAGTATCCAGTGCTGCCAAGCTTAGTAGCAATGACTGCACCATTTGCAATGGCATTCTCAATGACCGGCTTGCCATTGATCTTCACATTGAATCTCAAAGCAACAGTCTGGTCAGCACTGACAACAGTGAGCTCAGCAAGAGCATCTAAGCAGTTGTCCATTCCCTTGTCTTTGAACTGGCCTCTCAAGACAGGGAACAAGAACTGCTTCAGCTGAGGAGCATCCTCTGCACCAGTGAAGACTTTGTGGTAGAGGTCAATGTGCTTCTGGCACAGTCCATAGTTCCGGACTGGCAGAAGAAGCTTGCCGCCTTTTCGCGAGTGGTGATTTCTCCACTCTCCAACTAGTGTGCCATCTCCACCATAGAGAACAGCAATATTGTCAGCGGCAAACTTGTCTATATCATCTTTGAGGTCTCTTTCATCCATAGCAAGTGAATTGTATCACTTGATTGTGGGAATGGCAACCTCTTTCGCTTCAACCTCTTCAGCCTTCTTCTGGAGGATGAGGTCTTCAATGTCTTCTTCATCAAGACCGAGATACTGGATAGCTGCATCAACCTTCTTAGCTGTCTCTTGACAAGTCTTGCAGTTGCATGTGCAGAGGCCTTCCTTCTCTTTCTGGAACTTGACACATGTGTCACGAGCGGGGAGCCAGAATATGAGTGTTCCAACCAGCCAGACAAGTGCAAAGAACTTGAGTGAGAAGCTATTCCAGATCTTCTTTGCAAAAGTCACAAGAGCTCTTCCAGTGATGATGTCTTTGAGTGAGCTGTCAAAGACAGTGTCAATGCATGTGATGAACAGTCCGACACAAACTGTTATCACGAGAGATGCCATAGCTGCTAACTTGAGTGACTCAACTACCATAGTCTTGGTTCCTTTCTTTGTTTTGGCTTGTTTTGAGTTGCTGCCATTATAACAAAGATCTTGCCTCTTGGCAATCAAGCTTTGTCATTCACTTCTCTCCAGAACCACCAGCCAAATGCTGCAAATCCTAGCCATGGAACAAACATGACAAGCCATGCTAGTCCACAGAGAATAGCAACTTTCTTCTGGTCCATCTTAGGCCAAGCTGTCTTGACTTTCTGGAAGAACCTGCTGACAGGATCATGGCTAGCAACAGCCAGCCGAGGATCAGGTGTTGAGGAGCTAGAGGTCGGTGTGCTCATATCCAAGTCTCTCCTCATGCATCCAGTGGCAGTGCTCATAGAGCATAGTGGTTATCTTCTTCAGATTCTTCAGGTCAGCAGCATCAATGTCATCTACAAGACGAGTTCCAACTGGCCTGAGAGTGAACTCTTCTTGAGTCTTAGGATCCTCAAACTCAACAGTAGCTAGAGAGTAGCAAGTCTCTTTGCCAGCTTTGTCCTTCTGGAACTTCAAGATGTCCCACCTTGTCTCATCTTTGTGGGTCACAAGCTCTTTGATGTGTCCTGAGGTCTTGTCTTCTTTCCAGCCATCAAGTATCAAGACATGTGTCCTGAGCTCAATGTCTCCTAGACGCACTCTCTTTCCTCTGAGGTCATAGTCATCAAAACTTCTTTTAGGTTTCTTCATCTTGCACCTTTCTTTCACCATCTTGGCTTGAATTCAAGATCTATTGCATCTTGCAGTGAAGGTGGAACTTGATCAGCATCTACACAGATAGTGGTGACTGGACTGATTGTTATGTATGGTGTCATCCTCAGCCAAGGATTCACTCCAATGTTCAGGTGCCCAGACTCATACCTCTTGTATTGGATGGCAAGTGTGTGCCTATAGCGAGGTCCTCCAGCTTCTTTGTCAAAGTATGCATCAAGTGGCTCAAACTGGTGCTCAACCTTTGTGATCATTGCTCTGTGCTCTAGGACATCTACTCCTAGCTGCTCGGCTGGCCAGATCATCTTGAACCACTCTGGGGAGACATCATAGACCTCACAGAGAAGAAGACACTCTTCCTCTGTCTCTGCTTCACCAATCTTCTTGAGTGTCTCTCTTGAGAGCATTGATCACCTGGCAATCACCCATCTTCCAGGGACCCAGACCTGAGTGCATATGCCATTCACTATCTGAGTCTCATAGTGGCCTTCTATCCACACCTGTCTTGCATATGGACCTGGTGGTGGAGGAGGTAGTGTCACAACTACAGAAGGTGAGAATATTGTTGATCCAATGACGCCACCAACAAACCCAGGCCAGAAGTTAGATCCACCTCTTCCCCAAGCACTACTGTGGTGGTGGTGGTGAGGCATTGGAGCAGGTCTTGGAGCAGGACCTCTGTGGATCTGCAGAACTGGTCTTGGAGCTGGACCTCTATGAGGGCCTGGATGAGGCATAGGACCCGGACGACCAAGCACAGACAAGCACAGTCCAACAGCCATTCCAACAGCTAGAATCTTTCCATTCATTGCATTTCCTCTCTTTCTCTCTTCTTCAAGCTTCTGAGAAAATCACTCCAGCTCTTGCACAAAGGTCATTCCAGACTGAAGCCGGCCAGTAGATGTTTATCTCTCGGTGCTGCACTGAGTAGCTGTCACTTCTTCCAGCTCCAGCACTCCCAAGCACAAAGAGCTTTATGCAGTCCTCATTCTGAGGCTTTGCATATATGACATTGTCGAGATTCACTATCTCACCTTTGTAGCTGATTATATGTCCCATACTCTCACTTTCTCATGCACTTGCTCATAACTTATGGCTTTAGCTGCTTGAGCTCTCTAGCAAGAGCTTCTTCCTGCTTCTTAGAGCATGCTTTGTAGTCTTTAGAGAACTTCAGCCGGCAAGAGAGCTTTGCAATCATGATTCCTAGAGCCATGGTGTATCTCAGGTTTGCACTAGAGTCATCTGCACAAGATCCTCTCCAGCCACTGCTGAGGTCAGACAGTGCTACATTCAAGCAAGCTCTAGCACCACTGTGGGTCAAGATATTGTGGTCAAGGCAGAGATCTCCAACTGTCAGCAGTATTCTAGCTCTGACATCTAGCCACTTGTCTTTAGACACACTGTCTGGCTCAAGAGTAGACAGAGACTGGAGAATCAGTGGAAAGCACTTGCTAGCTCTTGCTTTAGCAGCATCATGTCCTACAACATCCATCCAGACTAAGAATGGCTCAGCTCCATCTATGAGCTTGTCAACCATCTCCTTCACTTCAGGAACGGTGATTGGAAGTGGATCTACTGCATAGCCATAGGCACTGCTCATGCTCTTTCCAATCTGCCGTCCTGGAAGTGAGCGCCGCCAGACACTGTAGGTGCTGCTATAGCTTGGCTTTGTCATGCGTCTTCTCCTTCTCTTGCCCAGTTTGCCACAATCTTCTGGCCATCGGATTCTTGAGGCTGTCTGGAAAGCTCAGGCTGCTGGACTTTGCTGCTTGTCATAGTGCTGCTCCTGCACTGAAGATCTTGCTTTGGAGAGTGCTCTCATCAACACCTCTCATTCTCTTCATCATCTGGTAGAGATCTTTGATCTTGTCAAACTCTTCTCTAGTGAAGAGTGCTTCTATGCCAAGCATGTCACACTTCATCCGATATTCATCAAAAGACTCACATTGCCAGAAGAGACGACAATGCTCGGCATCATCGTCAACTATCTTCTTGACTTCTCTTGTCTTGATTATGTTGTCTAGATCTACCACTTCTTCATTGTATCAAACTTCAGGATTCTTGAGGCTGTCCTTTCTCTCACTCATCCACTTGACTGCATCACTGCAGCTCTTGACTAGATTTGCTATTGTGGGATCGGCTTGGAGCTGAGGGATCATCTGGACTACTGAAGCAAATGTGCAGAGAAGAGTCCTGAAAAGATCAGCAGCAGTCTTCATGTCTATCTCTGGAGCTCTAGCAGCAGCTCCATCATCTTCCATGAGGCTGTCTATCTCAGCCATCATCTTGCACCTCAGAGGCTCATATGAAGACTCAACAATCTGCCTCGCTGGGTCATCTTCATCAAGGTGCTGGAGACGAGCTCCAAGCTTCCAGAACTCCTGGTTCTCTTCTCTAGTCATAGCTCAGAGCTCGCCTCGGTGTGCATCACTTAGTGAAGTCAAGAACTACGCCATTAATTGCAAGTCTTGTTATATTGCCTAATGTAAGAGTCCGCCACTGGTGGACAGGCTTTCCCTCAGCATCACGGCAGAACTCCTCAACTCGCATCATCCCATTTGCACGAAGGGTCTCATTTGCCTTGGAGGTGATGAGCGGGTGCATCCCATTCACGGTTGCCTCAAGCTTCTTGGACTTGTGAAGCACCATGCAACGAGTGGTTCCATCCTTCTTGATGAAGTCTACCTTGCAGAAGCGATTCTTGTTGTCAGCAAGGAGGTTACGGCAAATCTCAATCTTCTGGTCACGAGTCATCTCAGTGTTCCTTTCAGTTAGTGGTTTGTTGATGAGAGAATTATATCAAAGTCGACTAGTCTTGGCAACTTCAGTCCCAAATTCGTATAGGCTTCATCCCAAGTCCGAGCTTCTTGCGCCAGACATTTGCAACAAATCCAGCAGACCACTTCACCTTCTGCCAAGTCGACAAGTGCTCAAGCGACCAGCACAGGCGAATCATGTGCAAAGTTGAGATTCTTCTTCTGCTTGTTGTCATTGTGTTTCTCCTGTTCTCTAGTTTTTTGCAGCTTTGAACAACATCCAGACTGCAATGCATGTTCCAACTGGGACTATAGACGCTATAGCGACTACAAGAACAACAAAGACTGCATAGTTGAGAGCTGTCTCAATTTTGAGGATCATATCCATTTTCCAGTGCAACTGCACGAGCACTTTCATAGTCCCAAAACTGCTTGTAGTAGCCACCTTCAGGATGAGGGACTTTGATTGTCTCGTGGCTAGAGTCTTGAATCTGCCAACCTTGGTCAGGAATCAATTCAATAAAGCATTTCTTGTCCATTTTGTGTTCTCCTTTAGTAGTTAGTTGACAGAGACAATTATACCAAAAGATCTAGACTTTGGCAATCTCTACTACTCAGTCATGAAGCATGACAGTGTTGCCATCATCATCCTTGGCCCACACATGGTTGGACCACTTGTCGAAGTCCTCATCCCAGTTGACATTCCACTCGTCAAGAGGCTCGCCAGATACAACATCTTTGGCGAAGCCAGTCTTGTCAATCATGCCATGTACTTCATTGCCAAGCTTGAGTGCCTTGAAGTAGATTACGTCTTCCTTGAAGTTGACAGCATGGTTCGCGACCTCGTAGGATGTCCATCCATATATGCTGGCGAGCTTCTCGGCAAGTTCCTTGAGCGTGGACACCTGGTCTTTGTCTACAAGTATCTTCTTCATCTTGGTTTCCTCCTTGCGTTTACTAGATATCTTGCTATTGCTGCTCTTCTTTAGCTCAGTTGAAGTGCACTACTCTGCAAGAGATGAACACAAGATGAGCGTAGACTTGCTTTCTAGCCTTGGATATGGCCTCCATTGCAGAGTCAGCCTTCACTTCGACTAGCTTTGTCCTGTCTGTAGCAGGATCTTCAAACTCTACTGACCATGTCATCATCTCTTCTTCTCTTTCAGCGGTTGGTTGGCAGAGACAATTATATCAAAGACTTGGGGATATGGCAATGTCAAGCTTTAGCCAAAGTCCATCTTCACTTGTGACACATTCAAAGTCTAGGATGTTCTTGAAGAGGTTATCCCAAGCTTCTCTTAGAGTGTTGCCTTCACCAAATCTGATGTCATTGCCACAATGGTGGTGCTTACCCTTGTACTTTGTCAGGTTGTAGATCTCAATGAGATATGGAGAGCAGTTTGGAAATGTTCCAGACCTCCACATGTCCTCACTTCTTGGATCTAGCTCATAGTTGATATTCAGGTTTGCTTTGCAGAGCTTGCAGTATTTCTCAACAAGTCTCTGGCTTCTGCACTTGAAGAATCTGAGGCTGAGGCGATCGCAAAATGTCTTGGCTGACATAGATTTGGTCTCGGTGGGGAGACTCGAACTCCCAATGCATTAGCGTCGCTTTAGAAGAGCGATCCGATATCCAATTCCGGGCACACCGAGATTACTGAGGCTGTCTTATCCAGCATGAGGACAGTGAGGATCTTTTCCCTGCTGCAGAGCAATCCTGCACTGCTCTTTTCTCTCACACTCTCCACAATACTCTATCTGGTCAGATGCCATCTTGGACCTCTCTTTCTCACTGGTGGTAGAGGTGACCCTTCCAGAGATACACATTCATTGGGACAAACTTCTGCTTGTCCTCATCCCAACGACGGAGGTGTGACTGGCCAAAGGCAATCCTGACATGCTTTGTTCCTGCAGGAATTGCAACTCCACGGCCACACATCACCGGATAAGCGAGAGGGCGAGAGTGCATGTTGATGAAGTGGTAGCTGCGTCCAGTTGACTTAGTAGGCATTTGGATCTCTCCTTTGTTTGTAGTTGTTGGTTTAGTTGGTTAGTAGCACTGGAATTGTGAGAGGCTGTTCACTTCATATTTCCTCTCCTCTTTATCGAGTGCGGAAGATTCGCCCTGCGCCTGCTCTCCTTCCACACGGTCTTCTGTGTCCGCGTGTTCATCGGCTTGACCCTTATGGGCCTGCTAAGGAAGCTGTCCATTGTGTCAAGCAGTTCAAACGCTCCCATAATCCAGTTGTTCCTCATTTTGCTTTCTCCTTTGCTTGTGGTTTGGTGTGCTGTGGTTTATGCTAGAGATTGTATCAAACCCCTCACCTCTTGGCAACTTCTCTTCTCTTCTTCAACCAAGAGGTGAGGGGTGAGTGCATTGGTCACTCAGTCACCAGGGAACCACTAACCCGGATCGAGTCGTAGACCGTAGTCTTGATGCACTCAGGAGGGAGCTTCCCAAACTTCTCTTCAATGACATCCTGGAGCAGCGTGTCGCGATGGCCAACGGAGAGGGTAGAGCTGAAGCCCTTGTCCTTGATCCGCTCAACCCCATTCTTCTTGTGGAAGGCAATGATCTTTGACTTGAGGTTGTTGATTGTCTTCTCAGCAGCGGCCTTAGCGGCCTGAGCAGCAACATATTGCTGGTAGACAGGGAGGAGCTCCTCAGTGATGAGGACATTGGAGACGGTATTGTCAGTGGTCTTGGCCATGTTTGTATTCCTTTCTTTGTGGTTTACGCTAGAGATTATATCAAAAGCTTGTGACTTTGGCAATCTTGCTTTCAGTAGAGAGCTTTGTTGAGAATGCCATTCTTGAAGACTCGAAAGAGCTTGGTGTAGCGTGTGTTTCTTGTGAAGCGCAAGAGTGCACTAGGAAAGCCACTGGCAGAGTAAGAAATGCGCTTGCATTTGCGGGTCTTAGTGGAATACTCAAACGTGTACAAGTTGAAGAACATTCTAGTGTTTCCTTTCAGTTATGGTCTACACTAGACATTATATCAAAGACCTAGCATCATGGCAACTACAAGCCTCAGATTTCATCCAAGATAAGAGTCAAGAATCATCTTCTTGGTGGCACGGGCTTCCTTGAGAGTGTAGCCAGTGCCATAGGTGCCATGGTCAACTGTGCGGCCGGTCTTGCGCTCAAACACCCACTTGGTGACTTTGTAGCGCTTGCCAAGACCTGCATTCGCATAGGTCATGTCTTGCTCAATGTTGACGCGGACTTTGACAGGGCTCTTCATAGGTGTTGTTCCTTTCTTGGTGGTTGGCAAGCAGAATTATATCAATGCTTGTGTGCTTTGGCAATCTCACTAATCCGAGCAGGGATGACAAAGTTCATGTTGCACTCATCACAGCAGTAGTCATTGCCACTCTCAGTCGGATATGGATCAGGGTTGTTACCCCAGCCAGTGAACTCCTTGTGGCAGATGCAGCAGGTGTGCTTCTCTTCGGACTTAGGCATAGCTCTTCTCTCCTCTCTCTTAGATGTCACCTATGATGTCGTGGATGTCATCAATGGCGTCCTGAGCAGTGTAGTCAGGATCATGCTCTTTGTTAGGATCACCATTGTCATCACACTCAAAGTAGCGCTTGAGCACTCCCCTGATCTTGCTCTTGAGGTAGTTGTAGTCACACTCCTCGGCATTGTCAACATTGATGTCTTCAGGCATACGACTCCTTCTTTAGTTGTTGGTGAGAGAATTCTAGGTCTTCAGATGCTTGCAAGCGTCACAGTGATTGACTTAGGCTTGCCAGTGAAGTTGTCAGTCCAAAGTGTCAAGCCCTTGCTAGTGAAGTTCTTGCGAGTCCACTTGCAATAAGCGTCACGAGCTTTGCTCACTTTGGCGATGTCTGCTTTGTCAGCAGAATACTTTGTCTTGCCGGTGAGCTTCTCAAGCTTCTCCCAGCGCTTCACTGCCTCAGCAAGGAGCGCGTCAAAGTCAGTCGTGAAGTCAATCTTGCTTTTCTTCTTCATGTGTGTTCTCCTTAGTGGTTGTTGGTGAGAGAATTATAACAAAAGCTCTCTCACTTGGCAACATGGAGATCTCGCCACATTGTGAGCTCTTCTCTGCTTGCTCCAAGTGCTATCTCAACATGGCCACCATCAACAGCTCCAAGGAGCACCCAGACATCTCCACACTTCACTATCTCAGAAGAGCTGACTTTGTCTTCAAGAGATCCACAGGAGTGGGTGTTGAGCTCTACAACTCTTGCCTCACTCAGCTCTGTGAGAAGATGCTTTGCTCCACCACAGACTACTGCCCAAGAGAAAGCCTGGGTAGGAAGCTTGATCTCAGACTTGTACTCTCTTGGTGTCACTTGGAGCAAGCCTCTGTGGTCCTAGCATGATCTGCTCTCTTGCACTCATCTAGAGGAATCCACTGCCTGTTGACCCGGAAGCAAGTCTTTCCTCTGACCTCTCTAGCCCAAGACCTGCGAAGGCGGCGCTCATTGCTCCAGCGCCAGACAACACGATCTCCACAGCAGTCCATTGACTCTACATCTTCAATGACAATTCCAAGTCCAGCTGCTATGTCATATGTGGCTTTCATCTGCTTTCTTCTCTTCCTCTCAGTCTTCAAAGTAGAGGCAGTAGCACTTGTCTCTAGCACTGTCAACAGGAATGTTCAGCCAGCATGTTCCATACGGCTGGGGTGACCACTCAATGATGCCTTGAGCTTCAGAAGCCATGAGCTTCTTGAGATATCGCTTGAAGACCGGTGTTCCAACATCTGCATAGTTTCCCTTGCAGCCACAGCGGCAGCAGTGGTCTTTGCCATAGTAGATCTGGCGAATGTCTTCTACCCGCTTTCCACGCTTAGCTAAGATCTCATCAAGCTTCATAGTGGCTTCTCCTCCTGCATGAGATTATACCAAGTCTGAGAGTCTTTGGCAACTACTCTTCATCTTCTTCAATCTCACGAATCTCATCTGCACCATGTTCAAGATACATCTCATCTGCCTCTTCAGGAGTGTTGCACAACGCAACTGGAACACGGTTCTTCAGAACTTGGTATCTCATGGCATTGTCTCCTTTTTCTCTTACATGCTGTCCCAGCACTCATCACAGATTCCAGTGAGGATGAACTCCCTCTCACTAGGAGTGAAAGAAGGAAAAGCCGCTTGGATTACATAGCCAGCTTCATAGGCAACTTTGCCTCGCTTGTATTCAGCAGCTTTGTCGCCTTCCAAGACTATCTTGTGCTCCTTGTCGCAGAATGGACAGACAGTTGTGAGAGTGACTTTGTCCTCGGTGACAGTCTCAGTGAAGTTGCTGTTGCGTGAAATCATAGCTTACTCCTTTCAAGCAGTAGTGGTGGTTGACAGTTGAATTATATCAAATACTGCAGAGGTTGGCAATCACCACTCAATTGCAAGCCTTCTCTTGAGATCTTCACTAGTGCCAATGCGCTTCTCTCCAGGCCAGTCTTCCATTGCCTTCTCAAAGCTTCTCACCATGCTATCGGAGAGACCATGCTGGTTCTGGAAGTGGTCAGTGCATCTGTAGACATAGAACTCTGCTCCAAGCTCTTCAGCAATCTTCTTGTAGGCATCTACAAACTTCCGCTTTGTGAATGTGTTTGCAACACACACATCCATGCCATTCTCAAGAGCAGTCCTCACCATGTCCATGCACCAAGAGACAGCTTTAGGCATGCTCTCAGCCTTCCAGTCATAATGTGAGTTGTGCATGTGGAACATATCATTTTCCACGAGCAGAACTCCAGGAAACATGCGCTGAGCAGCACTTGACTTCCCTGATCCCGGCCAGCCTCTGAACAAGTTAAGTCTCATAACAGCATCTATTATATCAAAGCTTCTTTGGCTTGGCAATGTCAGCACTTGCAGCCTTCACAAGGACTGTCGTCATCCCAGTCACACTCACGGAGCATGTCCTGGATCTCATCACAGCTCATTCGCTGCAAGCACTCACGGCAGACCATCTCCCAGTCAAGAAGGCCATCTTCAATGAATCCAATGATTTTGTCACGAGCATTCTTAGGCATAGCAGTTCTCCTCTCAAGCAACTATAACAAAGCTCTCATCTCTTGGCAACATCTCTGTTCAAGTCAAACCACATCCGCATCTCTTCTGGACTCTTCCAAGTGTGGAAGACTCTTCTGTCAACTTTGAGTATCTCTTCCAAGATTGTCTTCAAGCTAAGTGCTGCTGCAGAGCCTCGATCTTCTGTGTTGAGCCACCAGCAACATTCCGGCCAGAGAGGATCCGGAGACTTTCCTCGCTCAAGTCTCCACCCAACATGAAAGCTGCAGTAAGTCCTGATGAAGAGCTCAATCTCGTCACCTCTGAGCACATCTTTGTAAGCTAGCTTTGCCATCTTATAGGATTCTCCGCGGCACTGAGACCTTGAAGTTCTGCCCAAACAAGCAACTCTTCTGGATTGTCACCAAGTGCAAGATCATGGACTTCATCAAAGCAGTCTCCGCCAGACATCACTGGCTCAAGACCTTTCAGAAGCCAGATTGGAGGATTGTGGTGGGTGTCTTCTATCTTCACAAAGCAGTCATAGTGGTGGCTGAGCTCTCTGCTAGTGATGCCAAACACCATCTTCAGCACCCACCTAAGAGATGCACAATGTAGAGGAGAAGACCAATGATCACGATCGTCCCACATCCACATCCACCATTGCTGCTGTTGCTGCTCATCATAGCTTATTGTATCAAAGATAGCAGATTCTGGCAACCTCAGGCACAGAGCTTCTTGAGAGCACTCCGCTTCAGACGTGGAACCTAGTAAATAACAAAGAGTGAACCACACTTGAAAGAAGAGAAGAGATGAGATGAAGAAGTTTGCTGCACGCCAGGCTAAAGCTGCTACATTTGAGATTGACATTGCTGAAGAGTTCAAAGAAGTCAAGAATGCAATAAGCAGGACAAATGAGTCGATCTTGACACTGAAAGAAGAGATCAATGGCTGGAAGAACTGCTTTGACCGGCAGCTAGACAAGCTCAACACAAACATGGAGAAAGCTCTCTCTGCAATTGCTGACCACGAAGGAAGAATCACAAAGCTAGAGCTGTCTTCTAGAGACACAGTAGTCAAAGAGACAACAATTGGAGAGCTGAAGAAGTTTGGCTGGTGGGCAGCAAAAGCAGCAACAGTAGCAGTTCTCTATCTCATAGGCAGTGGCAAGATTGTTGACATCTTCAGAGCTGTGTTTCCTTCCTGAGTTGAGGAGCCAGCCTCAGAGTTCCGCCTTTTCGCGAAGAGCTAGCCTAGATCTAGCTGACTAGTCTTCAGGAAGCCCAAGTTGCTCTTCAATGCTGTGAGGGCCAATCAAGCCACAGAGGCCAGCATACCATCTAGCTTTTTCTCGGCCAAAGTCAGTCAAGAACCACATTCCACGTCCTAGACCGAGAACATAGTTCTTCTTCCTCAAAGTCTGGAGCATCACTTGCAGAGACTTGAGATTAGCTGACGCACCAACCTCAACCGCCTTCTTCCAATGCAAGCAGAGCTGGAGAGGATAATATCTGCTAGAAGCACCAAGCTTCAGCATGTAGACCAGAAGCTTCTGCTCTTTTCCAAGCGTCTTGAAGTCAAAGTACTTCTTCATAGATTTCTTCTCACTTGCCATCTGCTGTGGTTCCTTTCTTCTTTGAGCATTATACCAAAAGCCTAAGATCTTGGCAACCAAGAGTGGAATCACTTTGAGGACAAGCTGAGTGCCGGAACAGCATCAAACAAGTCTGTGCAGATCTTCTAGAGCTCTGCTGCTTGGTCTAAGAGAGGAAACACCACTACAACAACCGCAGAGTTGTCTTCTCTGCGGATGGTCACTTCTACGGTTGGTCTTCCAATGTCATCACTTGGCATCTTTGCTGTGGAACCAGTCAAAGAGATCCATCTGCTCCTGCTTGGTCTCTTCTTTCTTCTTGCCAATGTCTTCTGGAGGCAGATCATCAGAGTGTTCACCATCTTCTGCATCTGCATCTGCAAACATGACTCCTTCACCAAAGTCGGTGAGGTCATCAACAGCTTCAAGCTCATCCCAAGTCTTGATGGAAGGATCATCATAGAACAGCTGGTACCAGAGGATGTAGGCATCCTTCATCTCTTGGAGCTCAGCTGTTGCCATAGCAGTGTCTGAGCCTTCTCTGAAGTTTCCAAAGCTCACAAAGAGTCCTTCATGGTCACACAGCTCTTGGTGCTTCTCAAACTGCTTTTTGCTGTCATAAGTGAACATGAACTGGCACTCATCCGTGTCATCATGCATCTGCCAGTCTCCGCTGCCACCAATGCCAAACAGCTCATCTACATAAGATCCAAAGTCTTGGTCATCATTGTCAAAGTCTGGCTCTCTGCTTGGTGTCTTTCCTCTTATCCATGCTGGCAGAGGGCGAGGTGGCTCTTCTTGGATGTCGGAGACATGCTGCTTGTCACAAGGGATCTTGGTGCAGAGATCATAGAGAAGATCTTCAGCATTGCACACACCCTTGAATGAAGCACCTTCATAGTCGCTGTGAGGGCGGTCACCTGCATTTCCAAAGTTCAAGCACTCAAGGTGCTTTCCATCTTTGTCCTTCCAAGTCAGCCTCACGTGCTTTATGCATGTCCAAGGCTCAGACCTGAAGCTTGTCACACCATGGTCTTTGCAGATAGGCTCTAAGTACTCCTTGAAGAAGCCATCACTGTAGAGCTGGACACCGGATGAGTAGTGTGTAGCTCTGTTCTCATCTGGAGAGTCATTTGAGAAGACAAACGCAGCATCATCAAAGAATCCCATGTCAGCAGCTTTTATGCCAAGCATGCCAATCTCTTCTTCTACAGTGAAGATCGCCTTGACAGCACTCAAGCGATCTATGACAGCAAGAGCAATGCATGCACCTCCTTGGTTGTCCATTCCAAGACCCGTCTGCTTCTGGGTGAGAGGATTCACAGCAGTCACATGGTCACCTTTCCAGACAATCTCCTTGTAGACATGCTCTTCCACCATCTCTTCTTGGTCTGTGTGCACCGTGTCAATGTGGTTGCACAGAACCGGGAAATAGTGGCCTGAAGAGACATGTCCTTTAGTTATGTAGACGTTGCCTTTTCCATCTTTCTTTGCTGAGCATCCATTCTTCTTTGCCCATTCCAAAAGAAATTCCTGCATCATGTCTTCATGTCGAGAGCATGATGGGATTCTCATGACTTCTTCAAAAAACTCTTTTGTCATACCGTAGATAGACTTTCCATTTATCTATCTATTTACATTCTACCAAAGCCTAAGATCTTTGGCAATCTTGTCACCACTTCTCTGCTACAGAGCCAGGAGTCCAAGTCTCCTCTGCTGGATCTCCATCATCCCACTTGCTAGGCTGAAGGTGTGGCTTCATCGAGCTAGCAAGCTTGGCTGCTTCTGGCCAGAGCTGTGACTTGAGCTCTTGAGAAGCAAGCAGTGAGCTGATGAATCCGATGAGCTTCTTCTCTGACACAATCTGGTGTCTCCACTGGTCAACACCAACATTGATGTTCAGGACAAGCTTCTCGAGGTCAAGCTTCCACTTCCACTTCTCATGGACATGGCCACAGAGGTGGATGTGCAGGTGATCCTTGTCTTTTCCTCTGAGTGTCCAAGTTCCCTTGTCGGTAGAAGGATAGTGAGAGACTGAAGTGCACTTGAAAGGACCAAGGTCAAGGATCAGCTGCTTGGCATGGGTGTGGCCAATGTTGCTGCCATCATGGTTTCCCTCAATGAGAAAGACTTGAGCATTGATCTTAGAGAGATACTCCTTGGCAGACACCCCAAGACCCTCATCACCAATCCCATGCCGGTCAGCACCCTTCAAGAAGAAGTCGCCAACATGGATTATCATGTCAGAAGGATCTCTTGCTTGCTGGTTGCACGATCGGATGTAAGCTTCAGCCATCTTCTCACCAGACTTGAAAGGACGGCCAGCATACTGGATGATTGCTGTGCTGTTCAAATGAAAGTCAGAAGTGAAGAATCTGGCCATAGTCTTTTGTTGTCCTTTCAGCTAGCATTATACCAAAGTCTAAGAAATCTGGCAACTGTGGTAAATAGTCAAAACACTTAAGAAAGACAGAACTATGGCAAAGAAAGTGTGCTCAATTGTGTGGGATGGCCTGAGAGAAGGTCCTAAGTACAAAGGCAAAGATGCTGAAGAGCTCAAGAAGATGACAACTGAGTTTCTCTCAAAGCATGGTGCGATGAGAGATCCTGAAGAGTTTGGCTAGGCAATGCGTGACTTTGCAGAAGAGCAAGGCTATGATGTTGAAGACAATGTCTATCTTGACACCCAGCTGCGTGAGTCAATGTCTGAGGCTGTTGAGAAGAAGTTTCTTGAGGCTCTCAAGGCTGGCAAGGTCAAGTTCTCATACAAGAAAGTTGATGGGTCAACTCGTGAGGCTGTCGGAACTCTCAAGCCTGAGCTGATGGAGAAAGCTGAGGCTACTGACAAGAAGATTGCTGATGGAAAGAAGAAGCACTTTGTCCCTCCAACAGTTCTCATCTACTGGGATCTTGAGGCTAAGGGATTTCGCTCCTTCAGAAAAGCAAACTTCATCAAGTTCAAGGCGGTCAAAGAAGACAAAGAAGACAAGAAGAAGGAAGAGAAGAAAGAAGACTGAAGCTGTCTAGACACTATAGCAAAAGCAGCTCAGCTTGGCAACCACAACCAAGCTGAGCTTTGGGCATCTAGCCCATCTCACCAACCAACCACCTTCACCTGCTTGTCAAGTGCTGCAAGCTCTGCAGCGTCTGCTCAGACTCTTCATAGAACTGGTCTTTGAGAGGCTCTTCAACTCCAGCATTCTGCAAGAGCTGGTGGAACCGCCAGTCAGGGTTCTTCTCAACAAGCTCAGCAAGCTTGGCGATGATTGCACGGTTTGCTTCAAGTCTCTTAGGCATGGTGTAGTTTCCTCTCATTTGTGCTTCGAGCTGGTTCAGCTCTCGGAACACTTAGAATCATATCAAAGCTGCTATAGCTTGGCAACTGCGGTCAAGACAGAGCTTCTGCCAAGTCTTTTTCGAGTTTGTCCCATTCTCCGCTTAGTCTCTTCCGCTCTTTGGCCTCTTCAAGCAGCTCTCCACACTTGTCATCAATCTTCTTGTCAAGCTCTTCATTGAGTCGCTTCAGCTTCTCTTCCATCTGCACTAGCTTCTCAACATGAGGAAGCTTGTTCTCTGCTCGCCAAGCTGCTGCTTCATGGCAAGCATTCACCAGCATTGTCAATTCTCCACTCGTGAGATCTGGAATGCTCATGAAGGTAGTAGCACATGCTTCATGTGCAAAGTCTAGCTTAGTCATGGTGTGTCAACTCCTGCATAGGCGAGTGCCATCTTGCTCTTCTCTGCTTCTCGCTGAGCAGCTCTGATTGCAGTCTCAAACTTTGTTGCATTGACATGGAGTGGCTTGCTCTCGGAGAGACTCTTCAAGACAAACTTGAACTTGTGGATTGGAAGCTCGCTTGTGTTGAGTGTCATAGGCATAGCAGTTCTCCTCTCCTTGAGTGGTTGACAAAGAGATTATAACAAAGGCTGCTAGACTTGGCAACTAGTCAGTTGGCATTGTATCCAGAGATCCTTGTCCCAAGGGCCTCTTTCCACATGCTCTCTCGCTCAATGATCTTCTCAGCAGGAAGCTTGTCATGAAACCACTCTAGCAAGCTGAAGCGGAAGTTCTGCTTGAAGTATTCCGGTCCTTCCTTCTCATAGAGCTCTTTCAGCTTCTTGTTTCCACCAGTCAGAGTGTTGATGTAGCAAGACCAACGCTGAGCAAGTCCATCACCCCCATAGGCTGATCCAACATATCCTCTGCCGGTCTTAGTGTCTAGCAAGTAGTACACACCAGAGATCTCTCGCAGCTTCTCTCTGAGATCTGCAAATCTCTGGCTGTCAACAACTCGCTCTAGGAGTGAGAAGCTCCAGCCTTTGATGTCAGCATATCCAGTGAACTTGAAGAGGCTGTACTCAGAGTCAAGGATCTCATGGATCCAGCCTTCACGCTCTTCAAAGAACTTGCTGAGGCCAAATACATATCTCGACCAAGTGTCACCTTTCCTGAACTCAGCTACAAGGCGTCCACACCAAGGAGCAAGGCTGTCTATCAGCCTGTACTCACAATACCCAGGCTGGTCAGGGATCTTGGTCACTATGCCAGCTGTGACAAGAAGCCACTGGTCTTTCTCCCTCAGCTTGGTGAATCCAAGGACATGGTCACCAACTTTGAAGTTCTTCTTCTTTCCAAAGTGAGAGTAGTAGCAGAATCCTACATCAGTGTTGCTGAGGCCATTCTCAGCAATGTCATCAATGTACTTGGTGCCAGACTCTTTGTGCACCATGCTCAAGCTCAGCTTCCAAGGCTGGCTGAGATCAATTCCAAGAGTCTGTATCAGAGGTATCTTCATTTTCTTGAGGCTGTCTGAAGTGGAAAGCCTGCTACAGAAAGGGCGAAAGGAGAACCCATAGCTTCACAGGCGGTGGGAACCACCCCACTAGCTTCCTACCATCTCATCCACAACCACATGGATGATCACATAAATCCGTCTTCCCTTCTAGTCCTCTTTGGCTCGGTCACTTGATCGGGTCAGGAACTTCCTTTAGCTCCTTGAGAGCTGCCTCATCAATCTTCGTCACGATCTTCCCATTCCCAATGCGCTTCTGGCGGTTGTGCTCACCGAGCCAAGGGTCATAAGGCATTCCAGTGATCTTGCGGCGCTTTGCAATCATCTCCTGGACAGTAGTCGTGTGCTCAATCTCAGTTGCCTTCTTCTCAGCTTCAGCAATCTTCTCCGGAGAGATCTTCCCAAAGATCTTCTCATGGAGCTTCTCACGAGGTCCATTGAACTTGGACTCCCACTCGGTGTCACCAACTGCATCAATCGCATTTGCCATGTCTTGCTTCCTTTCTTAGTTAGTTTGGTTTAGACACATTTAACTATATCAAAGCTTCTGCTTCTTGGCAATCTTGCAAGCTATCCGATCTCAATTGTCTTCACCTTCGAGCCGTCCTTGCGGGTCCACTCGACGATGTTGATGTCATCTTCAAAGTGCAAGTCGTATGAAGCTCCATCTTGCGTGTTGACGCTGATTTCGAGGTCACCATTCTCAGCGACCTTCTTCTGGAGAATAGCAATGAGCTCACTAGCTTTGAGAGGTGTCTTAGAATTCGGCATTTGGTTTCTTTCCTTTCAGTGGTTTACACTAGACATTATACCAAAGTGACCTCATCTTGGCAACTACTCCCAGTGGTATCCAGAGCAGATTGTGCAGAGGAAGCACATTCCAAAGAGCATTGCAAAGAAGACAATGCTTCCAATGACTTCACCAGCGGCACTGAGAATCTGCCGCTTTCTCTCTGCATGCCTCTTGCGCCTCATCATTGACGTGTATGACTCCATTGTCTTTCTTTCCTCTCTTAGATGTCACGAGTTCTAGCAGCAGACTCAGCCCAGTGCCGCTCAGCAAAAGGCCCAGCAACTATGGTGAACTTCTCATGGTGGTCATCATCCCAACGGATTGCATACCACTGTCCTGAGATCTGGATTGTGTCCATGGCTGGTGTTCTCCTCTCTGCTAGATACTATATCAAAGTTAGAAGAGCTTGGCAACTAGGCTAGGAAATGCAATGAGCCACTTTGCAGCACTTGGAAGCTTCTTCACCGACTTCACTTTGAAGAATCCACTGCTAGCGTAGAGATCTACAGCATCAATCTCAGCACACTTCTCGGAGAAGCCAGCTACTGCAACTTCTCTTCTCAGAAGTCCAGACCAGTCAGTCAGTGTGATCTTGTAGGCACTAGTCTCAAGCAGATCATCTCTCAGTGGCTTCACCACTGCTTCTTCTCCAGCTCAGCTTTCTCTATCCGAAGCTTGGCATGTCGCTCAACAGCTGCATCGAGCTTGCTCCACCTGTCCTTAGATATGAGAGCACAGTCATGGGCAGCATCTTTGATGTCAATGACAACACCATAGATGTCGCTTCTGGTGTGCTCAAGCTCTTCATTGACTTCTTCAAGTCTAGTCTTCATTGGCATAACACTTCTCCTTTCCTGCCAAGAACTATATCAAAGCGGCAAAGCTCTGGCAACCATCAGTCTTTGTGGGGTGAGGTGCAGAAGCAGCACACTTCATACTTCATCCAGTATTCTTCTCCAAAGCGCTCCTTAGCCTTGGCTTCGAGCTCACGCTGCCTCTTGAACCTCTCATCCGAGATGATCCACTTCTTGAACTCAGAGTGAGGGACGTTGTGCTTTGCGACTTCTACGACATAGAGGTCGTTCTTCTTGAAGTGGTAGCCGGACTTGTCAAGCTCACCTGCTTGGATGACACAGTCAACGAGAAAGTCTTCTTTCTGGTCCATTGCTGTCTTTTCCTTTCTGGCTAGAATCATATCAAAAGATGAAGAAGCTGGCAATCAAGAAATCGAAAGCAAATCCGTAGTATATAAGCATGAATCTTGAATGCCCTGTAGTGTAATGCAGCACTAGTGGCTCTAACCCACTTTGTCTTGGTTCAAGTCCAGGCGGGGCAACCAGCCTAAAAGTGAAACATCCCATGGGAGAAACTCAATTCGGTAGTTGGGTTTCTCTTTTGGCACAGCAAGAGATCCACCTCAAGTGCTATAGGCTACTTTCAGCGGATCTCAGGATTGATATTTGAATTTGGATATTTGAAGTTGGCTTCAGCTTAGCTACGTGAATTTCATTTGCTTAGCACCTCTTCTCTTTCTCTTTTGCTGTTGGTGAGACAATCATAACAAAAACTTGAGGCTGTGGCAACTTCAAGCAAACCACTTTGTCTTCTCTAAGAAGAATCCGAGCTTGCTGTGGCGGATCTTGTCAAGAGCTCCGTTGACTTTTGCTAGCGCTTTGAGCTGGATCTCATCACTTTGGCCTTCCACTCCCTCAAAATCCCTGAGTGCTTCTGCCATGTCATGTGCTGCGACTTCAAGTGCTCTAGCTGCCTCAGTCAAGTCAACCTCAACTTTGAGCTTCTTGAACTCATTGGCGACTTTAGCTTTGACTTCAGCCTTGAACTTGTCCCTAGATTTGCTCTCAAGAGCTTTGATCTTCATGGCAAGCTCATCATTGGCATACTCAGGATGGCGCTTCTCCCAGTCACACAGTGGACACTCTGATCCTCCCTCTGTAGCTGAGCATCCGTGGCACTCGCCAATGTTCTCAAGCGTGCAGCCTTTTCGCTTAAGGTCTTCTAGCTGCAGCTCAGCAAGCTCTCGAGCTTCATCTTCAGGCAGGTCAATTCCATACTCTTGCCTGTTCTCACGAACCATCTCATCAATCTTGCTCATTGGCTGGATTCCTCTCTTAGTGGTTGGTTGACAGCAGCAATTATATCAAAGCCACTTGCTCTTGGCAACTGTACTTGGAAGAGATCCACCCAAGGTGCTAGGTCACCTCAAGTGGATCTTTGGTTTATATTAGGTTTAATCGCGTGAGTCAAGCATCAGGCTCATGCAAAGTGTTGATAAGCCTGGACAACATCGGCATCAAAGACATCACCGATGAGATCCTCAAGGGAAGGGCCACCGCCATTGCCGCAGTTGGCATCAATGACATCGGCTGGAGCGGTGAGCTCAACATTGAACTGTGCACCGGTGTCACGGGACTTGAGCTGGATCTTGATAGTCTTGTTCATTTGCATCTTTCCTTTCAGTTTGTTGGCTTATGTCTTGCGACATGATGAATTATATCAAAGCTCTCTGCTTTTGGCAACCAAGAGAAGGGCATCAGCCCTCCTCTTCTTCGCTGGCATCTTCAGCAAGCCTGCTGGGCATGTGGGCCGGCTCCTCACCGCGGAGCTTTGCGAGAATTCCATTCTTCCGGAGCTTCGGGTAGACAATGTCCATCACGGCCTTTGCTTCATCACGGTCACAGCCGAGCTGAAGCCATCCAATCGACTTCTCAATGTTCTCACGAGTGGGCTGCTCACCATCAGAAGTCCTGCCCCACTTGCCTTCCTTCACAGAGACAGTGATGAGCTTCTGGATCCAGTTGGCAGTCTTGGTGACTTTCTCGAGGTTCATGGTTTGCTTCCTTTCTGTTGTGGTTGGTGGTTGACACCCAGAATTATATCAAAAGCCTAAGACCTTGGCAACTAGTCTTAGGCTTTTTTCTTAGGCTTTGCCTGGATCTCAAGCATTCATGAACTTGCCAGATCTCAAGTTCTCCATGAACTGCTTGTCATCTAGCCAATGTGTGATTGCTGCTAGCTTGACTTCATCCACAGAGAGAAGCTCAGCCTTCTGCAACGGAACAGCTAAGTCCTCTTCAAGCAGCTTCTTTGCTTCCTCAAGAATCCAGCCAGCTTGCTTTGCAATCTTCTTGAAAGGCTCTGAGCCAAAGAAGTCTGCCATCTCGGAAGGCTCGACATCAGCACGTGGTGATCCAAAGATCTCAAGCTCCCAAAGACCTTTGTCATTCAAGAACGAAGCTTGCCAGGTGATCTCTGTGTCAAGGTCCTCTGCAGTGAACACCACCATCCTGAAGTAAGAAGCATCAACATCTCTAGCAAGTGATCCTTCTAGAGTCTTCTTGTCAATGCTCTTCCAGCCAAGTGTCTTGCTCTGCTCTGCAAGCTGTGTCCATGACTGTGGCTTCTTTCCACCAAACACTTGGATCTTCTTCAAGTCAAGGTTCTCAAAAGGCTTCTTTGTGTCTTCTTCTGTCTCTGGCATAGTGCAGCTATTTACCACTAGAGAATCTCAGCGTACAGACCACTTGAGTCCTCGAACCTTGAGCTCATCGGTGTCAAGGTAATTTGCTGGATCAGCTTCAAACCCTTCAACAGAGTCCACCTCAATGTCAAGCTCATCAGGAGCTTCTTCAAGCAGAGCTTCAAACTCTTTCTCAGAGATTGACTCATCCTGAGGCTCCCACTCGATGTCTGTCACATGAACAGTAGTCATGATATCTTGTCCTTTCTTGATTGTGATGAGATGATTATATCAAAAGCTTAAGAACAAGGCAACTAGCAGAGAGGGGACAAGATATATCTATATATAGATATATCAGGGGAGAGTTTATATTTTATAGAACAGAAAAGTGAACTTTTCTGTTTAGATAGTAGTATTCTTTTAATATATTAGAAATCTAATATATTTTCTTCCTATACGCGTATGCGCACGCGTAAGCATGTATTTTGGCTATTTTTAGAAAGTCCTTCCCTCTCGCTGCCTGGGTGCGCGCCTGCCTGCAAGACTTAGATTCTATCATCTCGGTGCTATGCCGCTCCCCTGCGGCGTCCTTGCCACTTCTTCCTCTATGCTAGCTTAGTTGCCAAGATCATCTCTTCATGTTATAATGCAGAAGTCATGGCAAGCAAAGCAAGAGAATCAAACACCAAGACCATCACTAGATGGGCGATCCACCACTTGAAGACTGAGCAGCTCGGATACCTCTGCTCCACAAAGGAAGAAGCTGAAGAGAAGCTGGAGGAGCTGAAGAAGACAATGTCACCAAGACACCAAGCTAAATACCAGGTCGTAGAAGTCCAGGTCTCTTGGGTCGAGCCATAAGCTGCTGGAAACTCGAAAGGAGAAGATGAATCATGCACTTGACAAAGAAGAAGCTCAGAGAGATCAGAGATGTCCTTGGGCCTAGTGCTAAGATCAAGAAAGCCTCGGCAAAGAAGCCTAAGCCCCAGCGCAAAGTCTCTTCTGTCCTGAAGAACAAGAAGTCTAAGCGCCGTGACATGAAGAGATCAGAGTGGGAAGCTTGTGGCAAGAAGACAAGGTATGCTTCACAGCATGAAGCCAGGCAGATTGCAAACAACTGTGAGCATGCAAGACCTGGAACAAAGCTGAGAGTCTACTGGTGCCCAGTGTGTGAAGGCTGGCACATCACATCTAAGCCAATGAAGTAGTTGCCAAAGCCTAAGGCCTTTGATACAATTGTCTTGTCAACCACCTAAAGAAAGGAAATCCAAGATGTCAAGCTACAGAGTCATGCTCCAGAACCCCTCTACCAAGCAGGTTGGATCCGTCACAATCGTCTCTTGGTCGCCTGAAGATGCGAAGGCCGAAGCCAAGTCTCGACTCGAGCGCATGGGATTTACCGAAGTCTTGAAGTGTGAAGTGGCTTGAAAGTTGCCAAGAAGCAAGATCTTTGATATAATTCTACTACAACAAACGGGTGAAGACAATGCACTAACCGAAAGATTTTGGCGAAATGCTGAGTGAAACGATACATCTTAGCGAGCTTCCTAAGCCTCTGAGCAAGGTCAAAGAGAGCTGCCTGGTCCAACAGAGGCCAAAACAACTAAACTGCTCCGCGGGTGGAAGGCCAGAAAATGCCTTGCCACCCAATCTTCTTTGCAACTTTGGACCTGGCCCTGCACCTCTAGAAGCTCACTTCTCAGGCCAGCGGCTGCTAGAGACCAGGTCCGGCCTAGCAGAGAACCCAAGAGCCAGGCAAACTCTAGCAGGAGTCCCTTGGCCTGGGCCAGCTCTGCAGGAGACAGCTGGTGCTAGGTGGAAGTCTCACCCTGCTGGGTCCTCAGGCAAGCAGCTGCAGGAAGCACCTGGCCAGGCCACAGCACTGCCTGGGCAGCCTGGAAATCCGATGCCAGGAGGGCCAGGCCAAAAATCCGCCTTTTCGCGGTGCAGGAATCTCACCTTGCAGGACTAGTTCCCAGGCCCCAGCAGCCCACCAGGAGGCCCTCCCAGCAGCCCCACCCGGCCCACAGCCTGGCCCTTCCTGGGCCGCTTTATATAGACCACCAGGCAAATGGATTTTAACTAGTTGTTGGGGAATGGCATGAGGGACCATTCGCATAAGTGCTAGTTCTTAGGCAATTGCTGGCTAAGCGTGTGTCTAGAATCTAGAAGTTTGGTATGATGCATGCAGTGGTGAGTTTGCAGGAAAGTTCACTGCAGCTGAGATTGCCGAGCAGGCAAGAAAAACTGTGATAGAAGAAGGAGAACAAGATGCTCAAGAGATTCAATCGATATGTCTTCAACAGCTTGAAGGTAGCTGTTGTCTGCATGTGCTTCTTTGCTCTTCAGCACATTCCTTGGACTTCAATGCCAAATGCACCACTTGGTGGAAAGATCATCATAGGTGTCATCACATGGGCTGTGTGGAGCTTCATGGTCATGGTTGTTGATGCTAGTCAAGATGACAAAAAGAAGAAAGGACATGAAGTGACATGAGACAAGAGCTGAAAGACCTGCACAAGATTGTAGAGAAGGCGGCTGAGAACATTCCAGGATATGGCAATGTCGCAAGGACATTAGTCAAGCTCCGTGAGCCAGTTAGCTTGAAGAAGGGGCTTAAGTCTAGATTTACGTCTAGCCACAACAAGGTTTCTCTAGAGATAGTTGAAGACACTAAGATACTGTCATTCAGCTTTTCATGCGCAATTCTAGATGGATTCTCTGCTAGGATGAAGGCTAATGGCTCTGTCTGGAAAGATAACTGCGTTGAGCTAGTGGCTTTTTCGCCTGAAGTCTTGAAGAAGATCATAGAGAATGCTGGAGAAGGCTACTGCATAGAAGAAGCCTAAGGCGACTAGAGAGAAAAGAAAGAAGAGAAAGACAGATGACTAAGACAGTGCATGTATGTGACTGTTGTGGCAAAGAGACAAGCAGCGAAGAGCTGTATGAATGCCAGTGCGAGCTGAGGACGTGGAGAGGCTGGAAGTGCATTCCTAAGAAGTGGGAGCTGTGCCTGGATTGCATTCAGCATCTAGAGAATGTGCTAGAGTCAGAGATCCAACGTGCTGCGGCATGGAGCAGAAGATGAATTGAAACATAGACAACAACATAAAGACAAGACAACAGAGAAAGCAAAGACATGAGCAGAAGAAAGACAGCATACTACCAGACATATGATCCATCAGTCCTTGAGATGACAGAGTACTGCATAAGACAAGACATGTGCGATGACATTGGCAGTCTAGAAGATGAGTTGTTTGCATTTGGCCAAGAGATGGTCAAGCTCTCTAAGAGCCTAGATGGCCTAGACAAGCAGGAGATTGCTGCTAAGATCCAAGACATTGTCAAGAAGCACTGTGACTGCTATCTTGAGGATGGTGACAGCATTGCTAGTCTTGATGAGTATGATGGACTTGAAGCTCTTGAAGACTATGATGAAGATGATGAGGATGAGTGGCAATGAAGCAAGTTGACATAGATCCAAAGTCAATAGACCTTGAAGAGGCCTACTGCATGTGCAGCCACAAGATCGAGTACACCCCACCAGAAGGTGAAGGCAAGCCTCTTGCATGCAAGACTGATGAGTTCCCTCTTGTAATTGACTTTGATGACTTCAAGAAGATTGAGCCTCCTGCTGGATTTGAGATCACTGAGCCAAAGCGAGGCATCACGATAAGAATCACTACTTTTGCAGGGTATTCCATTGGTGCGAAGCACTACTACTGTGACTTGAGGTTTGATGGACCGCTGCTCAGGGACAAGAAAGATGGCTTCGTCTGGTCATTCGGCAAGCCGAGAGGCGTTGATGTTGATGTTGGGAGCATATTTGGGTTCCACAACGTAGAGCTGTACAGGCGCCTCACTGAAAAGGACTTAGCAGACAAGAACATTGACTGGGACTTCTATGAAGTTGGATACATGACACACAGGTGGAACAATGTGAAGAATGCCATTGCATGTGCGAAGAAAGTCATAAAGCTGCGATTCAAGAACTATGGCAAGATAGAAGTTGACAACAGAGCATGAGAGAAGAGAACACTATGAAGAACAGAGAGATGCTGATGGAGCTCAAGAGAGTTGAGCCAATGCTTGACAAGCTCAGTGATGTCGCACATGAGATAGTAGAAAGAACATTTGAGAGCCGCTGCTGCAGCATTGACGATCTCATAGTTGGAGACAAGACTGTTGAAGTGCAGTATGAGTACAGATGTTGTGGAGAGTATGGGCATGACTATGTGAATGTCCCCATTGAGTGGTTTGATGAAGGATTTGACTATGAAGCTGCATACAGAGAGATGAAGTGCAGAGAGCGTGAAGCAGAGCTGAAGAAGCTTGAAGCTGAGAGAAGACGGAAAGCTGCTGCTAAGAGAAGAGCAGCTGTCAAGAGAGCTAGCAGAGAGTTTGAGACTTACCTGAAGCTGAAGCAGAAGTATGAAGCAGCTGAAGAGAGCAAATGACCGCAGATGATTTGCCTATAGATGCTAGACTGCTGGACACAGTTGCTAGAGAGCTAGGGCATGACTGGCTGCTGTTGATGTCCGGGTCTTGGCCGGGTGAAAAGAAGTGGTGCCGAGCTGTCTTTGGGAACTATGATGACTATGGCACTGAACCGCTTGAAGCTGATGGGAGGCAAGTGTGGCTCAAGTCTGCAGATGCTGCAGGCCGCCTCAGAAGCAATGAGGACATGTACCATGAGCTGGTTGAACTGCTGTACAAGACTCTAGAGAGTGGTGGAAAGCTGTCTGATGGCAAGAGTGAAGTGGATGCTTCAGCTGTGCCTGAGTTCATGGTAGAGTGCAGCCTGAGAGGACTTGCGTGATGGATGCTAAGAGCACAATAGACAAGTTTGCAAGAGCAGCTGGCTTTGCCGGTGGTGCGCATTGGATGCACAACTATGCTCTGATGTTCATTCGAGATCCTGACCCAATTCTGCATGAAGACACAAAGCAGTGGCTGTATCTGAGGGATGAGCTAGTGCCTGAGACTAAGTGGGGTGACAGCCTGCTAGCTGTTCTGACAGCTGTGTCTTGGAATGATGCCGCAGCTAAGGTCTGCAGAGCTCTAGCTAGAGACAGTCTCTATGTTGGAAGGACTAAGATAGGCAAGAGCACTAGTGGTGCTGTCGAGTTCATGGTAGAGTGTGGACTGCTAGGCTTAGGCAGTGAAGAAGAAGGATGAAGGAAGGAGAGAAGATGGCTAGTACGGTGGAAAAGAAGAAGAAAGAGGGAAGACAGCCAACCGGACACTGGGAAGTGAGAGAGCTAGAAGTCTTGGGGAACACACCATGCAAGTGGTTTTCCAGACTAGTGTGGACAGCTGCTTCCGAGAAAAGAGCTATGTCCTTTCCACTAGAGAGACGAAGATTTGTGCCTGGGGTCTCGTTGAGAGCCGCTATGCGCATGGCACGGCTTGGCAAGACAGCAAGCTGTGCAGAAGAAAAGAAGCTAGAGAAGCGAGCAGTTGACATGAAGCGCTTAGAGAAGTTGGCAAAGTTTGATGGAGACTTCAAGCTGCTCTTAGACTTAGTGAGATCATGCAAGAAGCAGAAGAATAGCTTCTGAACACACCTAAGCCACCAAGAGACGGAGAAAACAGGAGAGAGTTTGCCATTTGCCGGAACTCCTAGTCTTGTATTGTATATGCATGATAGCGGTGAATTTGTTTTCTGGTCCAGGTTCAGGGAAGAGCACTGGAGCAGCTTGGATATTTGCAAAGCTCAAGATGGCTGGGGTCAATGCTGAGCTAGTGACTGAGTTTGCAAAAGACAAAGTCTGGGAGCGAAATGAGAAAGCTCTTGCAAACCAGGCTTATGTGTTTGGAAAGCAGTGGTTCAGGCTCTCAAGGCTTGAAGATGAAGTAGAGTGTGTTGTCACTGACTCTCCATTGCTTCTTGGAGTGATGTACAACAAAGATCCACGTCTTGGAGATGAGTTCAACAAAGTAGTAGCAAGGGTCTCAAAGAGCTTTGGATCACCACACTTAGACTACTTTGTCAAGAGGGTCAAGCCATACAATCCAAGAGGAAGACTCCAGACAGAAGCTGAAGCGGATGAGATCTCTCAGAAAATCAAAGCACTGCTAGACCAAGAGCTTGGCGTTGGCAGTTGGAGAGAGATTCCTGGAGATGAGTCTGGATACCAAGAGGTTGTCAATGATGCACTTGCAGCTCTTGGAGTGAAGAAGACGGATGAGAGCTGGAGAGAGAGAAGAGCAAAGCAGATCTTGGACCAAGTTGTAGCAAAGGCTGGATTTGAGAGAGGATGTGCTGTTGTTGAAGCATGCCGCGCTGGTGATGGTGCCGTCTATCCAGTCTATGAGCTGCAAGTAAAAGATGACTGGCTGTTCAACCATCCGGTGTCATCAGCTAGATGCTGGATCTCCATTGAGTCCCCACACAGAGAAGGAAGCAGAGAAGCTAGGTGGATGGCATCCAACAAGTGGGGACTGCTGCTCAAGAAGTGCATAGAAGAAGCTGAAGCCGGCTATGACATCAGACTTGGCTGTGAAGGATACTGTCTTGGGATGAAGACTCTTCTTGCGGCTTGTGACTGTGAGAAGCTCAAGATCCTCAGTGATCTGTGAGCACTTCTGAGCTTCAAGCGCAGTTGAGGTCTATCTTGACTGCAAGCTCCTCCGGTGAAGAGCACCGTCTAGTCCACTGAGGAATGTCATTAAATGGATAGTTTAGTCCATATGCACTTTCACAGAAGCATGTGAACACCTCTTGCCATGACCAGCCAAATGCTACCCACCGATCTTCACCAGTGAACAAGACTAGGTGCACACCAGGAACTGGACGGACTTCCCACTTGTATGCATGGCAGAGTTTCTCTACTAGCTCTCTGCATCTGTCTTCAGGCAGTGTGCACTGCACAGCTCTCTGACTTCTAGCCATAGTTCTCTCTTGTACTCTCTGCAAGACCGCAGTAGAGATCTATCTTGATTGCAAGTTCTTCAAGCGAGTCGGTTGGCTCAAGTGCCCACTTTGGGTAGTTGTCAGAGAATGGACAGCATCTGCCATAAGCCATGTTGGAGAAGCAGATGTACAGCCCAAGCCATGACCTGCCATATGCAGCACACTTGCCTGTGTGGTCAAGCATGACATATGGCATGTCTGGATCTCGCTGCACTTCCCAGCCTAGGGCACCACAGAGCTTGCCAATCAGCTCTCTGCATCTGTCTTCAGTCACTGGACACCACCTCTCTCTAGACTAGTAGCATCTAGCAAGTCTAGCTTCACCATTGCCTCTTCTAAGCTGCAGCATCCAAAGAATGGATTAGGGATTGGAGTGCCATCTTCATCTTGGAAATAGTGGAATCCAAGACAGCTCTCAAGCAAGAATCTTGCTGCATTCTTCTCATCACCCATGTTCCACCCTTCAAGATATGTGAAGTCATTGGTGCTCTCATACAAGAACCTTCCAGACTTCGAGTAGAAGTACAAGCCATTGCATGAAGCATCATTCTTGTCTGGCTCACCACCTCCAACTCCTCTGCACCTGAGCTCAATCCCAAGAAAAGCTAGAAGCTTCTCAAACATCTCTCGCTCACTCTTTGTCAGCATGTGCATGCCTCCTCTGTGGCAGCTAAGTCACACTTGAGAAGAAGCTCTTCAACCGAGCTTGCACTGGCTATCAGCACTTTGTCATATGCACCAGTGATGTATGTAGTCTTTAGCTCCCACTGCTGGACTCTTGTGGCTACTGCTTCTCCAATGCTGGCTTTGATCTCATCTGCACCATCTCTTGGAAGGGTGTACCACTTTCCCGGCTCTGGTGGGCAAGAGAGGCCAAGCTCCCTCATGAAGACATCTCTGCTAGCTCTAGACCTGAGCTGTGTCATGAGTGTCTTGCTGAGACCAATCCAAACGTCTTTTCCCTGCTCTCCATAGTCTGAGGGATCATGGTAGAGAATTGTGGTGAACTCAACTTCATTTGTGCATGAAGAGACAGACTCTACTATTATCTCTACTGCACCAAATCTGCTGAAGAGTGCATCATAGATCTTCTTCATGTAGTTTCTGCTAAGCATCTAAGTCACTCCTCACTGCAAGCTCTTCAACTGTAGTGCATCCACCAGAGAGCAAAGTCTTCCGGATGTCTTTGAAGTTTGTTGCTGCTATGTCTTGACCACATCCTCCAAGATCAGTTCGCTTTGCAACTCTCATGAAGATGTCAATGACTGCTGTCTCATCCTTCTCACTCTCAAATCGTCTCACTTCATCTGCTCTAGCAAGAACCACAACCGACATAGAGTCTAGTCTCCAACGGCTCATCCCAGGAGTTGAGTACACAATCTGCGCAGGTCTTCCACCACTGAAAGTGCAGTACAGCAAGTATGCTTCTGGATTGTCTGATGCTCTTCTCATCCAAAAGTGGCTGATGCCATGCTTCTTCTTCAGCCAAGCTAAGACTCTCTGCTCTGCTTCTCTAGCCATTCAGACACATCTCTTTCTAGTTCTCCACAGCTCAACTCTGCCGCCAAGCAAGTCTCGCTTCACCAAGGCTTCTTCTCTAGATTGGCATCCAAGATAAGGATTCATGGCTTCGCTGACAGTCTCACGACTCACATCATAGTCAAACACAGCAATACTTGACATCATTGCTTCAACAAGCTCTCTAGGAGAAGTGAACCTTGCTGCAACTCTCCACTTTCCAGGCTTTCTTGTGCAGACTTGAGAGATAGCTTGGACACCTGGGTCTAGCTCTACTTCTATTGAGAAGACTCTTCCCTCGCGATCTCTCCTTGTCCTTGGATGCAAGTTGAGTGGAGCAAGAAGCTCTCTAGCTAAGGCTAAGTCGGTCATTGGCTTCAGTTTCAAATTTCAGAATCAAATATACCAAAATCTGCAGATTCTGTACAATTATACTGCAATGGCTAAGAGAAGCAAGAGCAACTATCCAATCATAGCACCAACAAGAGAGACGGCTGGAAAGATTCTCAAAGTTCTAGCTAGGAAGCTTGGAAGGAGTGCTTTTACAATACACTACTCTAGTTCAAACAATTCTCCATTATTTTCGGTGTGTCTTGAGCTAGAGGGCTACAGACCTGCGCACTCATGTCCATTCAAGCTGTCAAGCAAGAGCAGAAGAGGAAAGACCTGCAAGCATGAGAGAGAAGTCCATGTGCTAGGTCTTGACCTCATCTATCTTCACAGTCCTCTCAAGTTCAAAGAGAACGTTTCGATGTCGCTGTGTGACTTTGCTTTCTGGATGAGACGAGATCTAGCAGACATTGAGCTAGAAGTCTGCCAAGCTATCATTGATGAGTTCACTCTAGATGCTAAGCATGGCTGCTTGACTTGGAGAATCTGGCAAGGCATGAAGTGGATTGAGATTGATCCATGGAAGTTTGCAGTTGAGCTTAGCTTGGAAGGATGTGCAGAAAGTGACTGAGAGCTCACTAGGCCACCGAAAAGCCGTAGAGCTGCTTGACAAGCTAGCTCAGGTCTTTGGATTCTCTGCTATGATGGTCGGAGGATATAGTGAAGATGGACTGTGGCTTGAACTCTTTGGTGAGCCTGGATCAATCACCATGGATCTTGGTGTCTCAAAGCATGGCGGATATGGAAAGATACTTGTAGAAGACTTTGAAGATGGAGTAGAAGCCATCTGTGAGATCCTTGGAGACTCTGAAGAAGGAAAGCTTGCAATCTTGCTTCCAAGTGGCTATCCGCTCAGAGATGCTACTCCAGAAGAAGAGAGCAAGCTTGCTCAATGGGTTGTAGAGGCAAACTTAGCCGGGTATGGAACAGCCGCTAGAGAATGACAGCATGACAATTGAGAGATTCTGCCAAGAGGCAATTGAGAGCCTTGGCTTGGAGCTCACCATCTATGATGATGGCCACTGCTGGATTGCCAAAGAGCTAGCCAGTGGAGAGAAAGTCCCCTGCTGGTTCACTTGGGCAGAGTCTAGAAGCCAGAAGAATTTCTTTGCTTATCCAGCAAACTTTGACTCAGTTGAAGAAGATCTGTTTCCACTTCTGCTTGGGATTGACATCTCTAGGACATTCTGGATAAGAGAGTTCTTCTGGAGAGATGAAGATGGTCTTGACTGCTCAGCAGCAAATCCATTTCTAGGATGCAAGTCACTGTGCGAAGCTAAGATAAAGCTAGACTTGGTTGGGAGTTTGCTGGAATGATTGCTGAAGCTGAGATTCTAGATGATCTTGGTGCAAATTCTTAGGCTTTCTCTTGAAAAGTAAGTATTGTCTGCTATGGTAGACATGCGGAGAAAATGTGAAGGCTAGACTAAGAGAAACTGCTAGTCTTTCAAACTTGAGCTTCCAGAGCTGCACTGCTGCATCTATGTGCTAGTGCTCTAGACACCATCTAGCTCTTGGGCTGAAGTCATGGCTCAACTGAGAGATGATGTCTAGAAGCTTGGACTAGTCAGCCAAGATGACATAGAGAGCTAGAGAGACGGATTTGAAGAGATCCATGCACGACTCAAGGAGTGTGAGCAGAATCCCGCATTCACTTTTGAGTGGAGTGCAACTGAGATGGTGGTTGTGCTCAAGCTTGAGTGCTTTGAAGATGAGACTGATGCAAGCTTCTTTGGAACTCTTGTGCATGAGCTCAGCCATGCAGTGACAATGGTCTTTGAGAGTCTTGGCTTGAAGACCGATGATGATGAGCACCGGTCAATTGTCATCGGAAATCTTGTTGAAGCTAGCTTTGACAAGATCTTCCAAGATGGCGTTTGATGGTGAGGTTCTCAAGTTTTCTCAAGAATTCAGCAAGTTGAACATCTGCACATAGTAGTCAGCATTGGAGAGACGGGAGTGGCTATGACTGCTCAGCAGCAAATCAATCTCTTGGATGCAAGTCAGTCTATGAAGCTAAGATCAAGCTAGATCTGCTAGAATAGAAAACCATATAAAGGTCATTATTTGCAAGAAGCTAATAGTACTAGCTATGATAAGTTCACAGGACTACTTTAAGACCACTAAGCAAACTTCTACCAAGATAGAGAGATCTTTGAGAACTTTACTAGAATGAGATGGCTGCTCTTGAAAATTACTGATGTAAACTACAGCAACTGACTTGTTGATTTTGTGGTTTCTATATCAAGAAATATGCAACTGGATTCAAGATTATGCTAGTCCAAACCATTTTGCTACAGCTAATCGAACATTTCTATCGCTTTCGCTGTACCCTGGACCTTCAATCTTTATAGTGCCAATTGCTTTGCCTCGACCTATATCACTATCATCCTTTAGCCCTGTGACACTATCACCCAATTCTAGCTCTTCTATCAATATTTGTGTTTTGTCAACGCCAATTAATCTTTTTGTGATGCGTTTAATGATATCTACCTAGGTTTCACCACTACCAGTAGGGTTATATGTTAAGCCATTTGTTATGTTCAATGTGGATTTATCATCGCCCATCCACATATTGATGTTTATTCCACGGGTCTGTGATCCAGAATCTATGTTAGAGTCGGATTGGTGAATGGTCACTGCACCCATACTCACAGACATTGGAATATACCGACAATTTTCTACATACAATGAGCCTCTATAAGATATATATAATGATGCACTACTGCCATCAGCTGTCACCGGAATGCCAGAATATCCAGTCATGTTAGTTGTTCCATCTAGCTAGTACTAGCCAAGTGTCGCATTTATTCCACGTGTGCAGTTGTTAAACTCATTTGTGCCACCTAGTGCACCTTTTCCAACAACACCCCATCTAAATCCTTCAATTTTGCAGTCAACTAAGTCAACTCTTCCATCACCAAGTGAAGAATTAACCATAAACCCAGTCCCCGCCTTTGAAAATTCATATATTGCATTTTCTCGATCACTCATTGGAATGTCACGCAAATATTCACTTGCAGTCTTTCCACCACGTTTTGAAAGTATATGTATATTCCTGATTTGCACATTGCACTGTGTATAAAGTGCATTTTTGTAATATGCAGTGATATTACTGTTGTCTATAGTTATTTTAGTCTAGGTGCTAGCCTATTTGTATCTGCCATTCTCTATCGTCAAGCACTGAACTTTTGTTAATCCATTGCAGCCAATGATTTCAATGAAACGGTTAGACACCATGTCCGGATGAGAGAATGTTACTGAGTCAGTAAATGAGTTGTTATTGCTAGATATGCCATAGTCACTCAACATGTGGATGTAGCACCAAGCTCTGCCAATGAATCGACGAGACTGCATCTTAGTTTGGCATTGGTGCAAGTACTTGAATGGATGTTCAAATGAGCCATCTTGAGTACTCGTTGCTTCTGTTGTTGTGTTTTTTACAAATAGATGCATTGGATCTGGAGTAAGCATTGACTCTAGCAATTGAATTGCACCAGACCATTTGTCTTCTACAGTTGAGATGTACTTCTTTCCAAGAACCCATCCAACAGTAGCTATAGCTAGAGAGCTCTCACTTGTGCTGGTTGGCTGCCGAGCTAGCACTGCATTGTTTGCTGGAGCATCTAGCTTGACTTGCTTTCCACTAGATGGAGCTTGGATTATGACATCTTTCTCATATGCTCTGACTAAGAGATCATTAGTCTCATCTATTATTCTTGACGTGTAGTCTGAGTAAGTGGATGAGCCATTTGGATGGTGGAAGTCAATGTATCCACCATGTGTTGCTCCAGCAGGCTAGTAGAACTCAATTGATGGACTGGCTCCATTTATAGCTACACGGTGGTCATTGACTCCAGTGCTAGTTGTCACTTGGAGGGTGTTTGCCTAGACCTAGGCATATGTAGTTCCAGTGTTGAGAACTACGGCTCTCACTACAGCATCTTTTGCTGCACCATTGACTTCTTTTCTTGCAATTATCTCGATGTTGTTGTTTCCACCACTGCCATACACTTGCTAGATGCCTCCACTGAACTTGTGGCTAGAAGTGCTATCTCTGAACTAGAATGACTTGTAAGTGGCACTTGGTCTAGAAGAGGCATTTGTGTCTCCTGGGACAATTATCTTCTCAAATGCTTCTTTTGCTGCAGCTTTAGATGTCCAGCCAGTAGATGTCTTCTTTGATATGACAGCCAAGTCCTCATTCTCCATGTAAGTGACATACTGGTTGCTTGAGCTGAGCTCTGAGATTGACTTTCCTTTTGATGTGCTTTCTGCCATAGTCTTGCTTTCCAAAGTGTTTAAGCTATTTACCTTTTCTTAGAAGATTGGTATAATCATATTGATGGACAATGTCTACATATATGGCCACCACATAAAGCCTCAGCACTTCAGCTACATCTCTCTAGATGAGCTGGTGGCTAGAAATCTTGGAAGGCTTCCAGAGCTCATTGCTGGAAAGAAGCCAGGAGAGACAAAGAAGCAGTGGAAGAGTGTTGATGAGATTCCGGCTGATGACTTCCAAGACTTCAATGCTGGTGTGAAGATAGATCTAGCAAGCTTTCTTGGCCAAAGTGGACAGCTTGACTTAGATGCGGTTGCTGCTTTAATGACAGCATCTGCGAGCAATGCCACCCCGCTGAGAAAATGTGGTCTGACTCAGTGGTGCCACCTCAAGTCAAAGCTCTCCGGAAGATGCAGCCGCTGCATGCTCATGAATGATGAGGTTGGATTCCAGTGGAGCACCGGCAGCTATGTAGCATATCGCTTCTTCAGCAAAGACATTGCTAGAGCTTTTTGGATGAAGCTTGCTCCAGCTTGGGCTGAGGTGAAGACTGCACCAAAGAAGTTTGCCTGGGATGTTGGAGATGAAGTCAAGCTGCTTGATGATGTTGTGGTCAGTGATGTCAGAGAGTGGAAGTACAAGAGAGGAGAAGTTCTCCGAGTCTATGACATCAATGAGCATGCATTTGCCCCAGCTCCAATCCCAGGAGAGACACTTATCAGAGTTCCAGGAACTAAGTGGTCTTGGGACTGGGTTGGATATGGCTGGATACCACTAGAGAAGGCAGAGCTAGCTAGAGAACTTCCATGACTTTGCACACTTCATACTTTGGCAACATCAACAAGATAGAGCAAGAAGACCAAGAGCTACCGGTCTTTGTCTCAATAGCTGGGAAGACTCCATCTTGGTTTGATGGTCCAAGAATGCCAGAGCTAGCACCAAAGAAGGAGTGGTGGACAGAGTGGCATGAGAGATTCAAAGATGACTTAGAGAGCAGTGAGTCTGTCACTTGGTACACTAAGAAGTACAAAGAGACTGTGCTTAGCTGTCTAGACCAGGTGAGTGTTGTCACTAAGCTTAGTGAGCTCAGCCAGAACATTGTTCTTCTCTGCTACGAGACACCGGAGAAGTTCTGCCACCGCCACTTAGTGTCCGAGTGGATAGACAGTGCTTATCTCAAGCATGGCCGTGAGTCATGTGAGTGGATGAACTCCGAGCTAGTAGATCCAAAGTGCATTGACACTCTGCTGAGGTCAGTTGGGCTTGCTCTGGTTGAGTCGGAGCTCAGTGTGATGCGAGGGCGCCAGGGAGCTAGCAAGAGGTTCACCATCACTTTTGCAAATCCAAAGAGAAGTTGCTCTTCTATGCTAGCAGCACTCATTGGCCAGACGCCACATCAGCTGTTTGATGAAGTGCATCTCAGAGACGTCTTCAAGATATATGACAATGACAGAATACCATCACTAGTTGCAAATCCTTTTGTTGGAATGAGCTATGATGAGATGCAGCTAAGAGCTAGTCTGGTTGATCCTGAGATATCTATGGATAGGAGTGTCAGATGATGACTTGTTTTTGGTGGATTGCCATTGGATTTCTAGTTGTCCGTAATGTTATCTCAATTCTAGAAGTGTTCACGGACTTTTATCTGTTTTGGTGGAGAGAGCCTCCAGAGATAAAGCAACTCAAGAGACTGTCTCACCACATTGGTCTTGAAGTCAAGAAGACTAGATCTGGCCAGTGGTTTGTTGGAGACCCAACCCAATCAGGTGATCTGTTTGCAACTGTCATGTTTCCTGGAAACTTCTTTGAGACAAATCCAAAGAAGCTGCTCAGCTCATTTCTGTCTGCAGAAGCTTTTATCTTGAAGCCATCGAATGGTGGATTGAACATCCTCAAGAATCCATTCTATGGAAAGACCGACGAAGAGATTCAGATAGTTCTTGACCTGGATGAGCCAATCACTTGAGTGATGACAGCAGCTTCTTCAAGGCTGCTTCAGCTTCTTTTGGTGTTCTTGCATTTCTGAGAGCTGAAAAGTCCTCCAAGCTAGACTTCCTCAAGCTCTTCATCAAGCTAGAAGCTTCTTGCATGTCAAGAGACCTGCTCCAGATTCCTTTGATTGCACTTGCATCACAGAGAGCAATGTTCTCTGACATCTCTTTCTCATGGAATGCGTTGAACTTGGTTCCTTCAAGCTGTGACCAAAATAGCTCATAGAGAACTCCATTTGCCAATTCACAATCAACATCTTCTGTAAGATCTCTGATTTTGAACAGATCTCTTGAGCTTCTTGCTGAGCTCAACCAATCCCAGACTTCTTCAGCATCTCCATCTTTGATTTCATCCGCTCTAGCGAAGTTGATCTTCTGCAACCAGAGCTTGAACCACTTCAGGAAGTCTTCAAAGTCATCTTGTCCTAAGGCATAGAACAAGCTCATCTCAGCCATTCCCTAGATAAGGCTGAATGTGCTTCTCATTTTGAATGCAAGAACTCTCTTGATGATCTTCGGAATGCTGTCTATCTAAGCGAGGTCTTGTGAGTCGCACCAATCAAAGATGACTAGAGAGCTTGGATCTAGCAGCACAAGAACTAGCTATGAGTCACTAGAGTCCATGCCATATCCTCCATGCATGTACATTTCAGCTTCTACTGGATCGTCTGAGATGAAAAATGGGGTCTAGAATGAAGGAGCATGTATGCTCTTGAATCCAGAATCAGTTGTGCCATGCCACCAAACTTGCATACCGATGGAATCTAAAGTGTAAGACTCTTTCAACAATCTGCTCATATAAGCATTTAATTACTTTGCTTCAAGGTGTAAATATGCATACGTACGTAACAATTCTTATATAGGAAACTTCAAGAGATGAAGACAAAATACTCAAAGGGCTAGATAGAAGAGGCAATCTCTTTCTGGAAGTCTCAGCTGCTAGCTGAAGCACTTGAGCCAAAGACAGAAGCAAAGCTGAAGGATGCTGCAAAAGCATTTGCAAAGGCAATTGGAAACATGATCAAAGCTGGTGGAATGTTCCGCTTTGAAGATGGTGAGACACCAGATCCACTAGTTGCAATAAAGACAACAGTCAAGAAAGGTGTCTCAGCTGACAACTGCAAGAAAGAGCTGAAGAAGCTTGGAACTCCTCCAGAGCTCATTGACTAGATGGCAAAGTCATATGCAGACTGGTTCAGCAAGAACATCTTTGGTGGTGACAAGAAGGCAATTGACAATCTTCTCAAGACAACTGAGCAGTTCAACTACTTTGCAAATGTTGTCTTTGGGGTGTGGCATCGTGATCCAGTTCTCTCCAAGCTCTTGAAGAAGACTCCTCCAGCTGGAGAGGAAGCCGCTGCTGAGGACAATGCTGCAGAGAATGTTGAAGAAGGTGAGTCATTCAGAGCTAATGGCAATGAAGATGCTGCAGTTGATGAGACTGAAGCAGTTGCTAAGCCACTTGGGCAGCAGCTTCTAGATGCACTCAAGGACTTGAGCAATGATGATTTGCAGAAGTCTGGAATCTATGTGGCAAATCCTATTAGCAGCAGGGTTGGAATTGGGATCAAAGCCCAAGAATTCAAGGATGGAGTTCTTACTATAGACTACTTAGCTAGTGGAGTTCTTTCACACATCAAAGACTTTCTCTAGAGTCTTCGTTATGTTGGCGTCACCAAGATAAGTGACATAGTCAAGATTGTTTCTACTGATGGCAAGTATGAGTGTGTCTCTGTTGCTCCAAAAAACAGCATGGGGAACATCTTCTTAGAAATGCAGAAGCCGGAAGACAAGCGTGACTACAAGACAGAGTTCAAAGATCTTCTAGCTGAGCAAGATGGTGAAGATGCAGAAGACTCTGAAACTAGTGTGAATGAAGAAGACATCGAAGAGAGATATGACCGCTTTGGTGGGTATGGTGGCTATGGAAAGAAGTACTCATCATATGGATCTTCTGCTCCAAGAGGTGAGGCAATTGGCTGGTACTGCGTTGCAGATGTTGATCCAGCTTGCAAGAGCATGGATCGCAACTGGAGATTTGGACCAATTGAGTTCACAAGAGGTGTAGTTGACTTCCTCTATCCTGAGAGACAGTACAAGAGAGGTGCAACAATGCTTCGCAACAAGCATGTGAAGATGCCTGACAGTGGAGAATCTGTGGAAGTCTATATTGGAATTCCATCAATCTTTGATGCAGTCAAGAACAATGATGAAGAAGCTCTCAAGAAGCTTGAGATGATTGGCATCAACAAGGACATCTCGCTTGGTCTTGATCCTGATGATGACTACACAGCACAGTATGTGCTGAGATGATGTGGTTGCACATCAAATGGCATAAAGAAGCTTGGATCACTCCAAGCTTCTTTTTGTTTCAGCTTAAGAGAGTAAATAGTCTTAAAAGCTTAGGCTTCTGTTCTTCTAGACCAAAGCCTACAGTTCAACACAAACGAGAGAGAACTTACAAATGGCACAGAAAGACATTGAGCAGTGGGCAAAGATTCTCCAAGAGTCAGAAGCTGCAGACATAGCTTATGAGAGAGCTTGCAATGAGTCATTGAAGGAAGCAGAAGATGCAGTCAATGATGTTGAGATGGGTGAAGAAGATGAAGTCATTGATCCAGCTTCAGTTGGGTTTCTTGACTCTGAAGCCCAGAAGGCATGCAATGAGTCGGTGACACCAGAGCAGTGGAAAGAAGCTGCAGACTGGTTCAATGCAAATGGCTATCCACTTGAAGATGATGAAGCTCGCCTTGAAAAGTTTGCTCCACAGCTAGACTAGCTTCTCTTCAAAGCTGGAATGTCTCCAACCGGAAGAGATGAAGTTGTCAGTGGCGCTGAAGCTTGGGAGCTCTACCAAGCGCTGAAGGAAGATGATGTTGAAGACAGTGTTGATCTTGCAGAGTGTGGCTTCACTGAAGATGGTCAAGCAATCCAAGAGAAAGAAGCCGAAGAAGATCTCAATGAAGACTTCCACAATGATGATGAGTATGCATCAATGGAGCTTGAAGTAAGTGGAAAAGCTGATGCAGATGGATATGACACTTCATTTGAAGATGCCGTCCACAAAGAAGTTCCAGAGGTGATGGTCAAGAAGACCGGCCTTGTGGATGGCGACACTCTGAGATATCGTGTGTCTGGATTTCTTGGTGACTTGAAGAAGGTGTATGCTTTCTACCTTGGCCTCTACAGCTGGGATGATGTTGTCAAGCAAGGTGAAGAGCCAGGATTCAATGAGCTAGTTGTCTTCGAAGATGGTGACACTCTCCAAGAAGCTGACTACCGTGATGCTATTGCTCATGTGTTTGATCCAATTGGAGTTAAAGCTTCAACAGCAAACCTCAAAGCTACAAATACTTGCGAGCTCTCAATTGTGAAAGAAGCAGTGAAGGCGGAGATCCAGAAGAGAAAGGCAAAGAAGCTCTTTGAAGCTGAGCTTGAAGATCTCTCAGATGAGCAGCTCGATGAGCTTGGCCAAACACTTGATGCTGGTGAAGCAGTTGACAGTGGCGATGCTACAGCACAAGATGAGAAGGTCTGGCTTGCACTTCTCAAGACTATGGGCATCAACTCCATTGAAGAGTACAAGGCAATGGATCCAGAAGAGTTCAACAGAAGATTTGAAGCAAGCAACAAGCCACTTGATGCAGCTAATGGATTTGCTAGATCACATGCATTTTACAAAGCTTTCCACAGACCAGACAATGAGAATGGTGGGGCAACAAGCACTGAGTTTGCATTCAATCCAGACTATGATCGCCGCATCACAAGAGCTGAGCAAGAGAGAAATGCAAAGAAAGCTGAGAAGAGAGCTAGAGAGAATGCTCCAATAGACTTCCCAAGCAGAGGCAAAGACACTTGGTCACTCAATGAGTTTGGAAAGATGCTCTTCTCACTTGGACCAAAGAAGTCTAAAGAGCTGATGAACACAATGATTGAGATTGCCAAAGAAGACAACAAAGACAATCCAAAAGCAGCAGCAGATGAGATAATGTTCATCAAGAAGCTCTTTGGAAAGAAGATCACTCTCAGAGACATAGCACGTGCATGGTATCCCGGTGAAGATCCAGACAGAAGACAGCAGTCAGTGAACAAGTTCTGCTAGGACACTGAAGGAAACATTCGTGTAGCTACTAGAAGAGCTACAAACACCTCAGATGGCAGCTACAGCAACTTCATGAAGAATGTTCTTGGCAATGAAGCTAACTTCAACAGGTTCTTGACTATCATGAAGGACATGTCTGACAAGCGTGCTAAGAACAAGCGCTCTTTGATAAACAGAGGAAAGACGCCTGAAGAACAGCAGGCAGCAGCTGGAGAAGAAGCTTCACCAGCAGCACAACCAGAAGCATGACAAATGGAGAACAGCAGAGATGACACTTGATGTTAAAGCACTTTTGAAGAATCTGCTCAAGAAGCAGATGTCAATCCAGCACTTCACCGCTAAGACTGATGTCTTCAGCACTAGTGCAGTCCCAAAGAGAATAAAGGACAAGATCAAAGATGAGTTTGGAGAGCAGTTCTTGGCTGATGCCAACTATGTTGTCTTCTTCAGAGGAGAAATTGACAAGGATGGCATGAAGAAGCTCTTCAACTTGACAAACAAAGCATTTGGAGAAGATGCAAACCGTCTAGTTGAAGGTGACTTCAAGAAGATCTCATTTGCTGCATCTGATGCTGCAGTGCCAGAAGACACTGAAGCACCAGAAGACAATGAGACAGCTGAAGCTCCAGAAGATGCAGAAGACAAGCCAACCGAAGACACAACAATTGATGATGAGGTTGATGAGATTGTCAATGAAGGCCAAGTCAAGCTAGATGAAGATGTCAACATTGACTCTTCGGTTGATGCTTATGTGTTCTTGAAGATCACTACAAAGTGACTTGCAGCAGTTCCTACAGTTGTTGGATGAAGATGCCTAGAGACAATCTCTAGGCATCTTTGATGAAGTAAGTACATGATGATATGTTCTTGAGCTGTCCACTACGGTCTTCGGTGACTTCATTTCCAACTGGAGCTTCTAATCCAAGCCAGACAAACTGGTTTGACTTGAGCTGTCCTCCAAAGTCGGTCTCTAGCTCTAAGTCTGGTCCAATGATGGTAGCTTCATTCTTAGAGTCAATATACTTCAGGAAAGGAACTCCAAAAGCTATGCCAGAGTCAGCAGTAGATCCTTTCATAGCTGCTGCTCATGAAAAAGATGTTGCTCTTGAAGAAGCTCAGACAATAGAAGACTTCACTGCATCAGATGAAGGCTATGTGACACTTGAGAGCTATCTGATGGCTCTAGCTGAAGACAGCAGCCACAAGTACATAAAAGGAACTGTGAAGTGGGCAACAGACACCAGAGTCTTGAAGTGGATGCTCTAGCAGTACAAGTGTGCAATAGTTGAGACATACTTGATGGAAGCATTCACAACTAGTCCATCATCACTAGACATAAAGAGCTTTGGAAGCAACTCAAAAGCACTCAGAAAAGACTACAGCAAAGTGTGGGTAGCATTTGGATATGACTCAACCGGCTTGCTGGTGCTCAACTCCCTTGGGGTAAATTGGGGAAAGCTTGGGTTTGCTAGAATTGCATGGAGTCTTCTAGATGGAAATGTTGTTGTTGGCGAAGACAACATCTAGACAAAGTGCTTCATGAAAGCCGCAACATTCAAAGGATGCTTCAACTGAAAAGCCACACATTGCTGTGTGGCTTTCTTCTGCTAGTCACTGAGCTTTTGGTCAGCGCACTCCAAGCTAGTGCTGTGGAGCCCAACTTCTTCTAGTTCTGTGTCCAAGTCTTCCAGCCGCAGGCCCTCCAAGTCTTCCAGCGGCTTGAGGAGCTCCAATGATCTTGAACTCAACTGCATAGTACTTTGATGTTGGCACAGCTGCAAGTGTGGTCTTCACTGCAATGTCATTCCTCACATTTCCATCATCATCAATGTCAACAACATCGGCACTGCTAGATGAAGAAGCCGGAGCAGCTAGCTGTGGTGCATCTGAAGGCGCTGGAGAAGAAGGATAGTCAGCTTTTGGAAGAATCTCATCATCAAGATTCTGCTGAGTCCTTGGGAGACCAAGCTTCTCTACCATTGTGTACTCAAACACTCTCTTTGCATCCTCTCTTGTAGCTGTTCCATCAAACTTCATAGTGATGTACCAGCTCTTTGCATCTACTAAGTCTTTCAGTGCTGGTGGAGCTTTGACTTTCAAAGCAGCTCCTGAGAATATTGCAAAGTCCTTGAGTGACTTGACTTCTCTCTAGACATCTGGAAGAAGAGAAGCTAGAGTGTTTCCTAGATCTTGGATTATTTGGCTTTCCATGTCATTTCCTTACTTCAAAGTGCATCTAGTGCTATTTACAACAGTGGAATGGCATGGGGTAAATACAATAAATCATTTCAACAATTGTCATATGGCTACAGAGAAAAAGAGACTTTCATTCATTGAGTATCTTCTTGAGAGCAAGCAGAAGTCTTTGAGCAGGATAGATGAAGCATATCGGACACCACCAAGAGCATCTTTGCACCATGGAGTCAGGTTGAGGCTAAGTGTTCTTAAAGCAACACTTGAGAGCAGAGCATTCACCAATGACTCAGAAGTCAAGCTAGTCAATGTTGCAACTCGGCAGATCATGAGCTGCAGAAATGAGTTTGGGTGGCAGCCTGGTGCATCAGAAGCTTCAATCCATGCAAAGACACCGGATGCAGCTCATCCAACAATGGTGAGTGATCTTCTGCATGACATCACTGCAATACATGATGCCGGTGGGGTCTTGGACAACATCAATGTCAAAGTTGAGAGCTTCTCTATAGAGAACCACTCAAACCACACTGACATTCTTCTTGGTTGGACAGACAACTAGCGTCCAAACCACTTGTGGATAGGTGTTGAGACTTCAGAAGGAGAGCTTGAGACATTTGTAAGTGGACCACAAGAGTTTGAAGCCGCTCCTCCACCAGGAGATGAGCCACAGCAGCAGCCAGCAGCCAATGATGCTGGCTAGGAGCCAGCAGAGCAAGCAGAAGATGCTGAAGATGATGAAGATGAAGATCTTCCAGAGATCCAGGGAGTCAAGTTCAGCGCAGAAGCTGTTGCACCAGCACAGCTTGCTAGAGCAAGCAGAAATCCAGCAATGCTTCCAGTGTTTGTCAGCAAGTGGACATATGACTAGTTCAAGACACACTTTGCTCAGCTTCCAGTCTCCATAGCTTAGCACTTCAAGCCAGGCACAAAGGATGCTGCAAACTACTCACAAGTTGACTGGAATGATGGAGCTGACTCATTTGTGAGACGACTTGGAATCATGATGTTCACTCCATCGGATCTTGCTGGCAATGTTGATGTAGTCATGCAGCTGGCTTTCAATGGACACCCAGCAGTTGTCAAGTTCAAGAGAGTTCCTAGCTCTTACCTAGAGGTGATGAGCAAGCAGTGTGGAGTCTGGTACAAGAGGATTGTGCAGATGTACATGGACTGGTACAAGCTGTCAAGATCTGGAATTGAAGTTCTCTCTGACCCAGACAAGTTCTTCAGAAAGAACTCAAAGTACCACATAGAGCAAGATCCTCCATTCACAATTGGCCTTGTAGCTCAGACTGCTAGCAATGCTACTCCACCTCCACATGCAATGCCAGCTGGAAATGCAAGACCACAGCAGCGGACACAGCGAGCACCAAGAGGTGCAGTTGCGGCTGAAGATGCCCTCCAATCACAGCTAGCTGACATGATGAAGCAGAGAGATCTCTCAATGGTATAGACTGCATTTGGAGTTCCATCTGCAAAGAATGGAATGAGGAAGATCTTTGGTGCAGACCAAGGATACAAGATGCTAGTCAACTTCCCAGGAGTTGACAAAGAGACAAAGTTTGTTGGAGATGATGCGGTGTCATTCTTGCAGAAGTACAACATCTGGGATGGCATGTACAAAGACTTGTATGACACAGCAAGAGCTGCACACAATGACTTGCAGCTAGTAGTGAAATTTGATGGAGACTTAGTTTGATGACTACAACTACAGAAGAGAGTAGAGAGATGGAAAGCTTGAATGAGTCTGAGAGCAAGATCTTAGTGAAGTCTTTTGAAGACTATCTCACTGAGAGCTAGCTTCTAGCTGAAGATCTAGTAGCTAAGATAAAGCAGCAGTGGCCAAACAGTGACTTGCTCTAGATGCTAGAGATTGCAAAGTTCTCTCCAGACTACAACACTGCTATGAAGAACGGAAAGCTCTTCATTGGCCTTGGAAGCACACAAGAAGAAGCTGATGCAGCAGAGCAGAAGCTAGTCGATGGGATAAAAGAGAGATTTGGTGGAGACGACAATCTCAAGAGTTTTCTTGGTACATATCAGCTCAAGATAGAGAAGACATCAAAGAAGCAGAAGAAGAGCAAGACTGAGCAGATTGAGACATTTGGCATCACTTTCATTGGAGACATCAACTAGCTGGCAATGCTCTACATCGTCATAGCTGGTGAGAAGAAGTATGCAGAAGTCTATAGCTATCTCAGACCACTCTAGACCATTGATGGCACTGATCTGTATGTTGCAGATCTAGCTAAGCTGAATCTGGCTGACAGCTTCATGGCAAACTTGACTGTAGATGGTGACATCTCAAGATCAACTCGCTGGCTGCTGAACACAACATACAGAATGGCAACCAAAGAGAAGAAGCCATACTCTGAGATATTCAAAGAGATGAAGGACTCAAAAGTTGCCCTTCTCTTGAAGTGGTTCACCGGTGACTTGAAGAAGCTAGTGAAAGACACTAATCTAGACACTGTGCCATCAGTTGCAGAGCTCAAGCGAATAGTTGATGAGGCTAGTGCAAAGCAAGACTCAGCAGATTCTCTTCCAAAAGACAAGCTTGATACTGAGTCTCTCCATCCATGTGCAGCTAGAAGACTCTAGCTGTTTGAAGATGCAAAGAGATTTGGTGCTATAGTGTACAACAACACAAAGTGGATGTGTGCTGTCTTGACAGAGTTCAAGCAGAGTGCTGTGTTTGGAAGAGCAAAGCCAAAAGTGCTTCCAGACACAAACTAGATAGACTAGAGCATCAACAAGTATGATGGAGACAATGATCATGCTGGCTAGATGACCCAAGAGCAGAAGAACAGACGAGACTCTTCCTCAGTTGCATATGTCCGCGATGGAATTGGATTTGACAACCAATGGTGTGAGACTGGATGGTGCACTGCCGGGTCTTACTAGCAAGGAAATGGAAAGTGGAACTACTAGGACAAGAGCAGCAGCTTCTTCAATGACTACTCTCAGAGAGGACAGCATCCACTAGTTGTCATCATGAATCTTGCAAATGGAAAGCTCTACTAGTACTCTCCAAACAAGAACCACTTCTTGAATGAAGCCGACAGTGTAGATGAAGATGCTCGCAGTGCTGGCCGCTCTAATGGTGAGTCATTCCTTGACTGGCTGATTGAGCAGAACCCAGGATCAGATCTTGGAAAGCTAGTTGCTAGTGGTGACAAAGTCTACTATGCAGAGCAGTACAAGAAGCTGATTGATGAAGCTGAAGTCACCCCAGATGGATTTCTAGTTGTGAAGCAGTCAGACTAGATACACAAGTTCTAGAGCATATTCAGCAAGTTCTCTGGAATAAAGATTGCTTCATCTAATGCAACCAACTGGTTCTATGATGTTGCTGTTGGTGATCTTCCTCTCATTGACATGTCAATGGTCACAGATGCTACTCAGATGTTCTGTGAAGCTAAAGTCAATGAAGTCAAGTTCAGGAACTGCCACCCAACTGGGATGATAGGAATGTTCAAAGATGCTAGAGTCAACAAAGTAGAAGGACTTGGCACCGAGAGAGCAATATCAATAAATGACATCTTCAATGGTGCAAGAGTCAACAAGCGAGAAGACTAGAGCTACACCGAGATAAAGATCTCACCATTCACACTGAAGCTTGACAAGTGCAACAGCATGGATCGTGCTTTCATCGACTCTCACATTGGACAAGTTCTTCTTGAGAACACTGACTAGATTGCATCTGCTCGAGGTGCATTCACAATGTGTCCATTTCTGAAGTCACTTCCAAACATGCGGTTCAAGAAGCTCCAAGGATGTGGAATTGGAAACTCACTTGTGCAGTCTGGAATCCACTTCAAAGATGACCAGGGAAATGTTGTTGGCGAGCATTCACCAGAAGAGATCTTTGCATACTCTCCAAAAGTAGCTAGTCTTCCAGAGTTTGAGAAGGAGATGCAGGAGCTAGATGAGTTCTACAAGCGGCCAACTAGTGGCTCTGATCTAGTAGATGAGAGAGGCTTCTTGATCATCAAGAACAAAGAGATGGCAAATACCTTGGCAAAAGACTTCAAGAAGTATCCTGGCATAAAAGTTGAGATGGAAGATGCTGGTGGTCTCTTCTATGGAGCAGTAGTGTACATCAAGACACTAGACTTGTCTGGGGTGAAGTCAGCCAAAGAGATGTTCCGTGAAGCTAGAGTCTACCATCTTGGAAAAGTAGAAGGAACTGAAGATCTTGAAGACCTGACTAAGATGTTCTATGCCACTAGAATCCAGCAGCTTCCGGACATGAACTGCCCAAAAGCTAGGCTATTTGACAAAATGTTCGATGCTTCAACCGATGACTTGAAGCCGGTGCCTCCATCAACTCTTGTTCTTGGCAGCTCTGGATTTGCTGACTACAACTGGAGTGGAGATCTTGGTGTCGAATACTACACTGCTCCAAACATCAAGTCAACGATGCACACAGTATTTGGTGATGCACAGAGCTACTTCTCTAGAGCTTTTCCGTGGGAGATGAGAAAGATGTCTGAAGCCATATCTAGTGGCTTGGCGGAGAAGTACTAGATAAAGCCAGACAAAGATGGATGGATCACAATAACCAGTGAAGATGCTGCTAGAGTGCTGATGATGGACAAGACTACAGTGAGCAAGTGCCAAGGTGTGAAGGTAAGACCGGAGAATGGAGTTGCTAGAGGATGGTTCTCACAGATAAGAGATTAGCACTTAGTCATGCCAACCATAGACCTGGATGGTGTCAGTGATGCTGGAGCAATGTTCTTGGGATCACTAGTGAAGCAGTTCAAAGGATTCACAAACTGTGGAAGCCTTGAGCAAGCTTCTAGAATGTTCTCTGGATGCAAGTCACTAGTTGGAAAGATTGATGTCTTGGACAGCTGCACAAAGCTGAAGCAAGCAACTCGCATGTTCTACAGCTGCTCAACTCAGACTCCTCCAGAGAAGTGCATTCTTCCAGCACTTGAAGATGGAAAAGCAATGTTCCGAGGAGCACGAAACTGCTGTCCAAGAGTTCTGTCTGAGGAGACATTCAAGTGCTAGAGTCTTGTAAATGGTGACTAGATGTTCACCAACTCTGGCATCTAGGCTATAAAGCACTTAGAGCTTCCAAACTGCATCAGGTGTGTTGAGATGTTCAGCTATTCATCTGAGCTAGCAGAAGTTGGAGTAGTTGATGCTCCAGCAGCAGTCTAGGCAATGAGAATGTTCAGCTCTTGCTCTACTTTGAGAGAAGTTGGAACTCTGAATCTTCAAAGTGCCGTCAGTATTGCACAGCTGTTTGAATATGATAGCCGACTAGAGAGAATTGGTGTTCTCAACATAAAGGTGGCAACAACTATCAGATATGCATTCCACAGCTGTGACAACTTAGTGTGCATAATGGTGCCAAAGTGGAGTCCATCATTGTTTGATGCAAATCGTGCATTCTACAAGTGCAGCCTTGGGCGGAAGTATGGAAAGAATGCCGAGAAGCTAGCCAAGTTCTTGAGAAGTCGAGTTGGAGCAGCCCTCTAGAGATGATGTTGCTAAGACCATAAAATAAGATTAGATAGTGCAAGAAAGATCACTTGAAATGGAAAAATCTACTGAGAAGATGGAAGAGATCACTAACTTTGGAGAGACACTGAACAAGCAACTGAACTCTGCAGTTCTCAAGCTTGATGATCGAGCTATAGTTGCAGAAGACAATGAGCATCCAATAGTTGACTTGTACCAGATAGGTGGTGGTTGGATCAAGTTCAAAGCCAAGAAGTCTGGAAAGACCTGGTTAGTTGAAGACAGCTAGTTTGCTAGCTCAGCGGCAAAGAGACTGGCTAAGACTTTGACCGCAGATGAGAAGAGCAAAGTCAAAGCTGAGCTAGAGAGAGTTGCTTCAAAGCGAGAAGACTCTGCTGGAAAAGTCTCAGTAACAATTTGTCTTGAGCCAATTGCTGCTAGCACTGACACCAACCAGGAGAGAATGGCAAGCATGCTAGAAGATCTCTGGAAAAGTCTAGAGACATCCAGTTGGGAGTCCGCTGTTGAGTACAAGATAGCTGACCAGTTCTCATCTAAAGATGTGTACCAGTCATTGACCAGACCATTCAAGCAGACTGGCAAGATCTGCAAGCCAAATGAGTTCATAGTTCTCTCTTCCCCATTCAAGTCTTGCTGGTACACTGATGGAGAGTATGTCTCCGGATCATCCGACCAGATTTGGCATCGAGCAATAGATCCTATAGCATGGTTTGGAAAGCAACTTGAAGAGAAGCCAACTACTCTAGAGAGCTATGATGGCAAAGAAGTTGCTCTAGATCCACCAACAAAAGAGCTAGAAGAAGCAACTTTGAGAGAAGATGAAGCATTTGGCTATGCTGTCTAAGTCTGTACTATGTCTTCATGCCATATATAGACAAAGATGAAGCTAGGCGGCTAGTAAAGAGACATTGGCCTCATTTTGAGAAGAGCATTGCTGTTGGAAGAGACTATACCGCTCAGATAAAAGACGCAGTTGGCTGGCTTTACTTGATTCTGCTTTCACTCAAGTGCATCACAATTGGAGCACTTTGGCTTGGATTGAACTATCTAGATCCAACTTTAGGTCTTGGGTATCTTCTTGTCATTGCACTAGTCCAGACAAAGAAAGCACTTGACCATGAGTTCTATGGAGTTGAGGACACTATCATTGAAGCTGTGAAAGAAGAGAAGAACTGCAGGACACTAGTAGATGGAAGAGAAGAAGACAACATCAAAGAAGCTGAAGAAGACCACCCAGCAACTGCCACTTGATGCTAGTGCAAACGCTGCAGAAGCTTCTGCAAAGCCAGTGGAGAAGAACTGGTGTGCACTTCTCGGATTCAAGCTCGGTGATCATGATGAAGTTGGCTGTCTAGCTTTCAGGTCGCTTGACGAGCTTAGGGCAAATCCAAAGATTGGGCTCTACAAGATAGTAGATGACATCTCAGAAGCAAAGTGGTTCCCATGCGAGAACTATGATGGACTAAGTGGATTTGCTTCACCAGAGAAGTGGCTAGAGTTCTTCAGTGATGAGCCATCTCTGAAAGACTGGAAGTTCCATCTTGTCAGAAGAACATCAAAGACCACAGAGTGATCTATGGCAAGAAGACTCTGGACAGCAGACTGGCATCTTGGCAGCACTATTCTTCTTGACAAGAAAGTGATGGGAGATGCAGCTCGTCCATTCAAAGATGTTGATGCTATGAAAGCTGCATTCTTGAAGTCTGCGGCTGAGAAAGTCAGAGATGATGACATCTTAGTCCATGTTGGAGACTTTGCTTCATATGGAATTGACCGCGGCTATCAAGGTCTGAAGGAGAAGCCAGCAGAGATAATTGCCAAGCTTCCTGGAAAGTTCATCAACTTGCGAGGAAACCACGACATAAACAATGGTGTCTTCTGTCTTGGAAACTCACTGAACCTCAGTCTTGGAAAGCGATATCCATATGTGTCAGCATCTCACTATCCATCATATGACAAGAGAGCTACTGGGACTTTTGCAGATGGAACTGTGCACCTCTGCGGGCATGTGCACAAGAAGTGGAAGCACTGTCTTGACTTGACCCACTCAGTTCTGAACATCAATGTTGGAGTTGATGTCTGGGACTACAATGTTGTCACTGAGGATGAGATTGTGAAGTACTTGAACTTCTTGTTCAGTCGTCGCCCTGATGAGCTGTTCAGGATAAAGATAACTAGTGGAAGCAAAGCAGAGATACTTGGGAGACCAACATGGTGAAGACCAGCAAACTCAAAGACATCAAACTAGGATCAGCAGTTGAAGTAGACTCAGCTAAAGTCTTCAGCAGCAGAGAAGACTGGAGACATCCTCGACTTCTGAAGTCTGGCGAGACTGATGGATTCAAGTGGTACATTGGTGAGTATGATCTTCCATTTCCGAGAAAGATTCTTGATCCATCATCTTTGGCGCCACTAGACACTAGCACAATACGTCTAGCATATGTTGATGTCACTGGAACAAAGCTAGATGGGATATCAGATGTTAGTGTGATCAACAGACTAGGGATAGAGCTGTTCTGTGGCTGCACTTTTGCTGGCCAAGGAGAGCACTCATCACTTCTGAGACATGCTGATGCTGGAAGAGAGCGGTGGTTTATTGGAGAAGACTATGCTCATGGACGGCTTGGATTCTCTAGTGATGGTGTTCCAGAAGCAGATGCCAATGTTATAGAAGAGCACATCAAGACCGAGACTATTCCATCAATCATCAAGTCACTAGTCAAGATTGACTTGACCAATCCAAATTTTGACGGAGTCTCTCCAGAGTGCAAATAATCACTTGAAGCCCACCCATATCTGTGTGGTAAATATAGAGCATGATGGCAAAAACCACACAGAGAAGATGCGGATAGAACACTGCAGTAGTCAGTGCAGCTAATTTTGTTGGAAGAACTGTATCAGACTTGTCTAGCAACCTGGCTGATCTCTCTACACAACTGTATGTTGGAGAAGACTATGATGGTGATGTTGGCTACTTGAGTGCTTCAATCTAGCAAGTCAAGAACATCAAAGCTAGAAACAACTTCAATGACATTGGAGTTCTTCGTCCAAGAGAGACTAGCCCGATCTATGTCAGGATTGATGTCTACACCGACAGCACCATGTCTAACTACATTGGGACAATTGACATGGGCAATCCAGACTAGTGGAAGTACTTCAAGTCACTGCTGGTCGACCAAGACAACAACATTGACTATGCAAATGATGAAGTGCTGTCATCTTTCTATCCAAAGACTTGGTGGGTTGATCCAAAGACCATCAACCGTCTGATGAACTATCTAGATCCAGATGGTGGCTGCCACAACCTGTCTTGTGCTGCAGCAGGCCCATGTCCTCCAAACTGCAACTAGAAGATTCTCTTCAAAGGACTCTCTCCAGCTTTCAAGAATGCACCAACTAACGTTGGCTTCTTGGCATGGCTGGATGACAATGGACTCTCAAGAGACTTAGGTGAAGACACTAGATACTTCACCGAAGCACTTTGGTACTACAATGACGATGCTACTAGCAGTGTGGTCAGTGTTGACATCTACTCTCAAGTTGTCCCAAGCTATCCAGAGCTGAGAAGTGGAGTTGGTGACTTCAGGTTCTACTACACAAAGTCAGAGACTAGCTCAAGTGTCTAGATCAACAATGGCATCAACTTTGTGGTGAACAACCTCTCTTCAGTGGTGTCTGGAGACATAAACAACCTCTCTGTTGCTGTCAACAACATCATCAATGACATTGACCATCTCTCTGGTGCTATCTCTAGCATACCTAGTGGAATCAGTGTAGACATCTAGAGTCTGTCTAGCATGATCTCTAGTGTGTCTAGCTTAGTGTCGGTTGAGATTGGAGAAGTCAGTTCCTAGATATCAGTTCTCTCAAGCAGCACAAATACGGTCTTGTCAGTGATCTCATCTGATGTCCAGACAGTGTCATCAGATCTGTCAACAGTTGTGTCTAGTGTCACAGACATCTCTTCTGCGGTTAGCACAGTGCTGAGCACAGTTCTCAGCAGCATATCTACCGTGTCAAGCTTGATCTCATCTGACATCCAAAGCTTGTCAACTATCATATCTGGCCTATCTGGACAATGCTCTTGCGACAGCAAGATATCTAGCATGTCGAGCTTGATATCATCGGATGTCAAAGAGCTGTCAACTGTCATATCTAGTCTCTCAACTGTGATTTCTGGAGTGTCATCTGACTGCTCATCTGCAATATCTGGTCTGTCTGGAATAGTGTCCGGCTTGTCAAGTGTGCTTTCCAGCATATCATGTGACTGCTCTTGTGACAGCAAGATATCTAGCATGTCAGGATTGATATCGGTTGAGATCAACACTTTGTCATCTACAATATCTAGTCTGTCAGCAGCTATATCTGGAATCTCTTGTGAATGCTCTTGCTCAGAAGCACTTTCAGTGCTGTCGACTATGGTGTCTAGTGTGTCTAGCATCATCTCTTCAGACATTGAAGGTTTGTCTAGCATCATATCTAACTTGCCAGGCTGCTCTTGCTCAAGCTCTATCTCAGTGATATCTAGCAATGTTGAGAGCCTGTCAACTATAGTGTCTGGTCTGTCAAATGACATTGAGAGCATATCAAGTGTTGTGTCTGGAATCTCATGCGAGTGCTCGTGTGCTGACACAATATCTGCTATGTCAAGTCTTATCTCAAGTGAGATAACTGCATTGTTTTCAGCGGTGTCTAGCTTGTCTAACTGCAACTGCTCTAGCACAATATCAGTCTTGTCAACTTCTATTTCAAGTCTGTCGGTTGTTCTCTCTGGAGTAGATTCTAACATATGTGCTTTGTCAGCAGCTATCTCTGGGGTGTCTTGCAACTGCTCATGCGACAGCAAGATATCTAGCATGTCTAGCTTGGTGTCAAGCGAGATCAACATTTTGTCATCTACAATATCAGGACTGTCGGCTTCAATCTCAGGAATATCTTGTGACTGCTCTTGTGAGACTCTCATATCTAGCATGTCAAGCTTGGTCTCTAGTGAGATAACTAGCCTCTCAGATGCTATCTCTGGAATCTCAGCAATAGTATCTGGCATGTCATGCGAGTGCTCTTGCGCAGATGCGATATCTGCGATCTCAAGTGCTGTGTCTGGTCTCTCCAGTGTAATATCTGGAGTGTCTTGCATCTCAGACATCTATGTTGTGTCTGGAGATGTCATCAACATGTCAAGCATTGTCTCAGTAAGTCTTGAGGCTTTGTCTAGTATGATATCAGACTTGCCTGGATGCTCATGCTCTTCTAAGATATCAGCTTTGTCTGGAGATCTCTCTAGCTTGTCTGTAGTCATCTCTGGATTGTCAAGTGCGGTCTCAAGTGACATCCAGAGTCTTTCAGCTTCAATCTCAGGAATCTCATGTGAGTGCTCATGCGCAGACACAATATCTGCTATGTCTAGCTTAGTGTCAAGTGAGATTGAGAGCTTGTCATCAGATCTCTCGAACTTGTCTTCAGCCATTGGTGGTTTGACTAGCACAATGTCTGGAATCTCTGGTGACACAAATGTTGTTGGGACATGCAAGTCAGTCTAGACAGTGCAGGATGGAATGACTGGCGACACATACCACTAGTTGTACAACTTCAATGCTGGTTAGACACTCAACAAAGACAAAGGCATTGGATTCAATGACACCGGTGATGATCCAGAGAGTCTTCTTGGAGATGGTGAGAGCTTTGTTATACGAAAGTCAGATGGCAATGGCAGCTCATATATTGCATATGCTGACATAACCGCATGGCAAAGTCATGAGCGAGTTGACTCTTACCAAGCAAATCGACGTGGAATGTCTTTAGACTATTATTAGCAGGATGATGGCTTTGGCTGCTATTCTGTGATGTAGTTATACCGTTTTGACTATAATACTACACACCACTACACATCAGCTGATATCTCATCATATCCATCACAAAATGGAGTCTTGATACGCAAAGTAGAAGACTATGGCTCAGGATGTGTCAATGAACTCGAGTACATGGACTTCAGCAGCATCAAGAACTTTGTGCCAGAGAACATTGGTGACTCACAGCTAGATCCAAGCCGCTATCCAAACACAAATGAATCAATTGACAAATACTGGGATGACAATGATGGGATTGGCCGCTGGGCATTTGAGCTGTATGGCTGGCGAAGTGGACATGACCATCAGAATCTGACAATCTACAATGATGGCTGCACATACTACTGGCCGCAAGGTGACAGAACTGACTCTTCACCAGCTGAGTGGGACTATGTGCTTGTGAAGCATGTCAATGCAAGTGGAAACTAGCAACTTGAGTACAAGCTTCTTGAAGTCACAATGCCAGACATACCAGACTATGGAAGTGACATTGGAGATCTCTACAACTACATAAATGACCACAGTGATGAGATTGACTACTTGAGTGGATGCATTGATAGCTTGAGTGGCTAGATGAGTGGAAGCTATTGGGAGAGCGGCGGAGACATCAGCACTTGCTATGGACACAGCATCGGAGATGGCAATGGATGCATTGCAATTGACCTTGACTCGCACAATTGGTATGGCGACTGGTGGAGCTTTGGATGTGTTGGAGGCAATAGCTTGCAGATTGAAGGTCAAGGCAAGATAGGATCTCTGCAGATAGACCACTTAGGCTAGGGCAGTGGCATAACATTCTACGGAGGCAGCACTTACATCTACAACTCAAATTCATACTTTGAAGGCACAGTAGGAGTTGGATGCCAGCTCGACATTGGCTGCTCTTACCTCAGCGAAAGCTCGCTCAGGGTTGGATGCTCTCTCACAATAGGCAGCACTACTATAGATGAAGCACAGCTTACAGCACTGCTGCAACTGCTAAACTAAGCATAAAATATCTACATGAAGTTGAGCATTATAGTGCCAAGCTACAACATGAGCACTAAGATTGACTAGTGCTTTGAGTCGGTCTTTGGGTCAGCAGCAAGCAAAGATGACTATGAAGTCATTGTGTGTGACTCATCAGATGATGGGTCAATAGACATCTACAAGAAGTGGGTTGAGCAAGAGCACACTCTAAAAGTCATAAGAAGCAAGAAGAAGCTTGATCCAGGTCCAGCAAGAAATCTAGCAGCTCAGCAAGCAAGTGGAGACTACATCTTCTGTCTTGATGTTGATGACAAGCTCTGCAGCAAAGACACTTTGAAGAAAGTCATTGATGGGCTAGATGGAAAAGACATGTATGCATGCTCTTACATGTTACGCAAGGATGGACGTGCAGTCAAGCTTGAGCCAAAGACTTTCTTGCAAGTTGCATCATGCCCGGTAGCTCCTTGGGCAAAGATATACAAGCGAGAGCTCTATGTTCCATTTCCAAGATACACCCCAGAAGATGTTCTTCCACACTTCTTGCTAGTTGACCACTGCAAGTCATTTGGATACTTTGACTTTCCAGTTGTTGACTATGACAACCGGCCAGAGAACAAAGGTGCTTGGTCACGGACATTTGACTGGCTGCTAGCACATCCATCTAACTTGATGCAGCTAGCTGCTAGCAATGAGCTAGAGAAGCTTGGCTTCAGAGAAGAGTTTGTTGCTGGTGTGATGCACAACTTAGCTGACATGTGGCAGTTCAGGAACAAGCTGAAGAATGAAGAAGTCAAGAAAGCATGCATGCATCGATTTAGCCGCGAGTACCAGAACTTTATGGGAGGCATATACGTGCACTGAAGCTTGGATTCATCTGCATTTTTGCTGACTTTTGAAGCATACTTTAGTGGGGTAAATATTGAAGATATGCTATACACTGAAGAAGAAGTCTAGAAGCAGCAGAAGCGTGTGAAGTTCTCAGAAGAAGCATCACTTGGAAAAGTTGTGTCAGAGAGAGCACTTGTCTGCTAGCTAGGAGTCAGCCCAATAAGAGATCTTGAGAGGCAGTTGCAGTTTGCTTGTGGCTTTGACAAGCTAGGGTTTCTCTGTGGATTCAGGTTCATCTCTAGCTTTCCAGAGTCAAGAGGAAAGAGATTCTATGTAGTGTTTGTGCCAAAGCTGAAGTCTAGCATAATGCGGCAGCAAGCTAGAGGGCGCTCAAGCTGGTATGTCTGGGAGTGGAACAGCAGCACAGATGTGAATGTTCTCTCTCAAGATGCAACAATGAAGAAGTTTGGGTTTGACATTGATCTCTTCTTCAACTCAGATCTCTTCAAAGCCGCAGTTCCAAAATTCTTGAAAGCTGTCAGAAAAGCTCTAGACACTGACATTCCAGAGAAGATAGAAGCTGACTAGGCTGATGCTCTTCTTGTTCGTGACCTGAAGAGATACATGAGAGCAATTGAGGACTCTCTGAAGACCCTTGCAAGTGGCAATGCAAGCTCAACATTCAACTTGGGTGGAAGTGCAGATGGCCAGACTAAGATATATCGTGCCTCTCACTCTTATGAGCTAGACCACTTCTAGAAGAGAGCTAGAGAAGAAGCAGAGAAAGCTAAGGAAGAAGAAGCCAAGAAAGCTAAAGATGGATTTCTAGCTTGGCTAGCTGCAAGAAACTAGAAGATAGCCGCACAACAGAAAGCAGATGGTGGTGGAAATGAAGCCTAAGATCCATGTAGAAGAGTCAATTCTTGATGCTCCTAAGGCTACCTTAGATCCTGCAGTGTGGCAGGAGACTCCTGGAAGCGGAAAGCCGGTACTAGCAGTAGAAGCTCAACAGAAGCTAGACAAAGCCCTAGAGTGGGTCTAGGGACAGTACAACTTCAGCAACTTGAGCGTGTTCTTGATAGGATCAATCTGCTCTAACTCTTGGTCTGAGAACTCTGACATTGACATTGACTTCTGTGCACCTGGAGCAACCGAAGATGACACAGATGAAGATGTTGTGAAGGAGTTTGGCTGGGCATTCAAGAAGAACTTCATTGAGAACTACATGGAGAAGAATCCAGAAGATGCTAAGATTGGAGGGCATCCACTTGAAGTCTACTTCAGCCCTAATCCATTCTAGTGCTTCATGAGTGTTGGCTGCTACAATGTCTTAGAGGAGAAGTGGGAAGTTGGACCTGAGCTCAAGAGAGAAGGATTTGACCCAATTGCAGAGTACTATGCTGATGCAATGAAGCAAGTTGACAGGATCCTCAAAGACATAAGGTCAAAGATCTTTGAAGTCTATGAGCTAGCATTTGTAAGCAAGAAGTCTAGTGACTAGAAGTTCAAAGATGACACATTCAAAGACATCTTTGAGAAGCTTGATGACATCTCTGAGCTGTTCAAGACAATGAAGAGAGTCCGCTCAAACTTCTAGAAGCCATGCAAGAGCAAAGAAGAAGCACTCAAGAGACGCAAAGACAAGAAGCAGCTTGTTGTTGATGCTGCATTCAAGTTCTTGGAGAAGTTTGGCTACATCTAGATCATGAGAGACATCATAAAGCTGTATGATGACAAGAAGGCTGGAGCAAAGCTCTCACAGTCTTACATCTGCAGCTAGATCTTGGCAAGTGTGAAAGAGAACATGTCTCTCAAGCACCTTCAAGACTCTGAAGACCAAGAGTTCATCAAGAAGCTAGAAGAAGCTGACTAGCTGCTCAATGAGAGCATTGGCAAGTCAGTTTCACTTGCTGCAGTCATATCATTGCTAGCTGTTCCTAGCATATTGCCAAGAGATGCTTTAGCTGCTGACTTGAAGAACATTCCAAAGACTGAGATGCACGTGAATTCGGATGCAGTCAAGAAGATCATCAAGAAGAACACTGTAGCTCAGTCATACAATGGCTTGAATGCGACAAACATCATCAATGTTGTTGCTCGCACTATATATGCTGAAGCAAGAAGTGAAGGAACTGATGGTCTTGATGCAGTTGCTAGTGTGATCTGGAACAGATCTGGTGGAGATCCAGGGAACTTTGTGCCAGTGATCTCCAAGAAGAGCTAGTTCTCTTCTTGGAGATCATATAGAGGCGGATGGACAGACAAAGACTTCATATACAAGATACCTAGCTTCTAGATATTCAGGAAAGATAGCTAGAGAAAGATCTGGGACTATTGTGTCCATCTTGCAACATTGATGTACAATGGTGACTTCAAGTCAACAATTGGCAACCGCAACATGATTGGCAACAAGAAGCTAGACAACAAAGATGCATGGGACTCTTGGGGGAAAGACTGTGATCTCAAGATTGGAAACCATGTGTTTGGATATGAAGCCTGCCATGATGGATTTGCAAAGAAAGGCAAAGCTAAGCAGACATCTTCTAAGCCAGTGGTTGTAGTTGTCAAGCCTGGTGACACACTTGGAAAGATTGCAAAAGCACACAACACAACGGTTGACAAGCTGCTTGCTGCAAACAAGGACATCTCAGATCCAGACAAGATAAAGATTGGACAGAAGATACAGATAGCATAACAATGTCAACTTACTTAATTTGACTAAAGAAAGAGACTACATCATATGATTATTTTTGAACTAGGCAAGACAAAAATAAGCACTTAGATGAGTTGCTTCATGCCAGAAGACTTGTTTGACAGCAGCAACACTGACTTGTCTTCAATTGATGCACCAAGCATTGAGAACTACAAGCTTGTGACATCATATGCAGTCTCATCTTTTGTTGATGAGATCAAGCAGCAACTGCAGAGCAAGATAGATGAACTAGACTCAAAGCTGTCTGCAGCTCAGTGCATTGACATGAGTGGCAACTTCTACATGCCAACAGGAATTGAAGATGGCAAGCAGATCTACAGGATGTTGTCTGCTTATGTTGAAGAAGAGACTGGTGAGGCTCTAGCTGAGCTGTCAAAGAGCAAATACATAAAAGATGAGAATGGAAATTTCTAGGAGGTTGAACCAAATGACTGAATTCAAGAAGACAATCTCTCTAGCTTGGATAGTATGTACTGCAGCACTAGTAACCGCAGCACCAGTGTCAAGAGAGTATGTTGACTAGCAGATAGAGAAAGTTGATGAGAAGATATCCTAGATTGAAGACAAGATTGCAAACTCAAGCTAGAGCTACTTGTATGACACAGCGATTCCATCGACAAATGCACTAGACTCATTTGGCATGTTGTACAAGATGAGCACTGAGCACAGCAGAGGTGGCATATGGCAAGTCAACCAAGTTACTGAGCAAGGTGCTATCACTCACTATGCTCCACTAGCTGCTGAGAGCAAAGATGACTTCACTTGGACTTCATCTAATGGAGTGTTTGCTGTAGACTACTCAATGACTACTGGCTTGATAAGAGTAGCGCTAGACATTGGATCTGACACTAACATTGGATGGTATGCATCAACTACAAACACAAGCCCTATCAAGAATGAGCTGAAGAAGTGGTCGTATTAGAGTGGCTATGACTTTGCATCTCTAGCTTATGTGCCACAAGGTGAGAATGTCATAAGCAACACACCATATGACTCATTTGTCAGGCTGACTAAGCACTAGAGTGACTTGAATGGAGTTGTCAGAAGTGTCAATGGACAGTCAGGTCCAGTGGTGACCCTCTAGATTCCATCAATTGCTGGTCTTGCATCTGAGACATATGTCAATGACAAGATTGTGCAAAGTCTCTATGTACAAGATCCATACAAGCGAACATATCTAGACTAGTCAATAGTCGGTAGACTTTGGTATCTTGAGAAGACTGCACAAGAGTATGCACACAATGTAGTGTATGACCTATGGTCTGAAGACTTCAGCAGAGTGATAACTGGAAAAGGTGACGTATACTCTACAACTAACAGGCCATATGGCATCTGGACTAGGACTACAATCTCAGATCCAGACACAATACTAGAATGGTTCACCGAAGCTTCTGAAGGCAACAGCTAGTTCAGCTGGAGGTCACCACAGAGCAATGTCTTAGTGTACTGCCCAACTAACGGCCTTCTGACATACAATGGCTCTGACTTTGCTGTGCTTGAGACTAACTTGAATCCAGCCGCAGGAAGTGACTTAGGAAGTGTGACAAATGCCACTACTCAGAACATATACAAGTTCACGACACGCGGATGGGTGAAGAAAGACAAAGTCACGACACTTGTCTTCGACAACTAGCTTGCAAGCAAGGCTGTCACTGGCTTGAGGATTGACAATGAGACATACTATGATGGAACACCATTGTTCAGAAGAGGTGATGTCACATTGCCAAACTACACCGGCATGTTCAAGTATCTAGACATGGACACGTGGTCATCGGGATATGCAGACAAGTCTGTTGTTGGCAGAATAAAGTACCTTGAGTCAGGTGGAGCTAACATTGAGTACCTCAACCGCAATGACATAGCGACATACTATGATGATGTAGCAAAGACCAACAAGAGCATAGTTGCCAACATAATGAACATCAAGAATGACTATGTCACCAAGCAGACAGCTACTAACATAGCTGGAAGTGTTGCATCTAACTCAGTAGACATGGCATTCATACAAAGGCGAGGGTTCTACAACACGAATGAAGTTGACACTCTCATTGCTAATGTCGTTGAGCAGAAGCGCATCTAGTACTTGTACAATGATGTTGACAGTCCTACACAGCTAGTTGACTCTGTTGGACAGCTGTACTTGTTTGGGATAGAAGATCTTGGTGGATCATTCAATGTCACAGTCTAGGAGAATCCGGCGGCTGTAGGTGAATACAAGTATGATGGCTTGAGACGCGGCACAAACTACTGGAAGAGTGCAAGTGGGTTCTTCATCTGGTATGATCCAGCTACAGGTGCTATGGGAGATCCTAGCACTACATATGAAGGCTCTGAAGAGAAGAAAGGCTTGGTCCCAACAAACTGTGCAGCGATCCCTCCTATAAACAATGCTCCAGTGACAGTAGCTTCATTCACTCCGCAGCAGAGCACTGAGCAGCGCAAGTACTCAGATCCATTTGCAAGATTTGCATTCAAGAGTGAGCTAGATGGCGCAGTAGACAGCACACTCTACAAAGCTACTAACATGTCTCCAAGAATATATGCTGCTCAAAGTCCAGAGACAAATTCATTCAGCTAGTTCTTCAAAGTCAATGGTGATCTGGATGCAAGAGGAGCAGCAATCTAGCAGCTCGGCAATGGAAAGTCAATAGACATACTGCTAGACACTGCACACAATGACATCATTGAGATAGGGTTCAAAGCAAACATGCCGGACATCTAGAACTATGTGTTCATGAGGCCATCGACTAAGTCATTGCCTGAGCTTGGCACCACAAACTGGTACTTGTATGCAAAGAATCCGGACTACTGTGGATCAAGCTTCAGAGCAAGTGGAGACAGGACAATAAAGCTTGAGATCTCAAAGACAACTGGCTAGGCAACAATGACTGTGACAAATGAGCTTGGAGGAGCAGCTTAGGTCTTTGCACTCCCAGCAAATGCATACAGATCTTGCAATGACTATCTGTCACTTGTGTATGAGTCACCATCTTCATCTACTGCACTTTTCTCAATCTTCATGAGCACTGTGTATGTCAGATACAGCAATGGCAACAAGCAGTATCTTGTTGGAAGTTGGGCGGAAGACTACAGCAGAGTCTACAAGGTCTATGCTGAGCATGAGCTAGTTGAAGGAGATGCAGTCCACTTGAGACAAGCTTCTGCAACTAGATATGGTGTTGTCAAGCCAGATGGAGTGACAGTCAGAGTAGAAGATGGACTTCTGAAAGCTGATGCTGGTGGTGCATCACTAGATGATGTCAAAGCAATGCTTCTGAGCACAAACATCACCGAATATGGCCAAGCAGCAGAGCAAAGTCTTGTTGGAGCAGTGCTTGGAACACAGACAGCAGTGTCTAACTTGAATGAATCTGTCATATAGCTTTCAGAGCAGATAAATGGCTTGAACACAAGACTTGAGCAAATACTAGATGGAGAGTGACACAATGACAAAGAAGATCTTGTTTGCATTTTTGCTGGCATGCTCATTTGTGCTGCATGCAGATTCACTGAGCAACAACATAGAGCGAGTAGCAGCTGCAGCAACTAACATATTTGAAGCTATCAGAGCAAAAGGCGGAACAGTGTCTGGTGGACTCAAAAATGCAGCTAATGACATACTTGCTATTCCAGACAAGACAGCATTTGAGCAGACATATGTTGCATGGTCAAATGAAACTGTGACTGCTGTCTTCACAAACTTTGACAACTGCACCTACATGATGCCATATGCCAAGCTCAATGGGCAGCACTACTTGCTTGATGGAGTATATGCAAACCAAGACACATTCTCAGAGATAGCAGTCTCTGACTTCACTGGTGCTTCTGGCGGAACCGAATATGACATATTTGGTGACCGCACTAGCAGCAGTGCTAGATATGGAATGCATGTGTATTTAAGAAATGTGTCAGTGATGTATGCTAGCTCATGGGGTGACAATGCAAGAGCTGCAGCAGCTAATATGACGATAACAGAAGATGGCAATCTTGTGTATGTTGATGGTGTGCTTGTGAGGACAAACACTAAGACAAGCTTCAGGACTTCAAGACCTCTTGCAGTTGGAGCATAGACTGATGGATCTGGATTCTATGGATCTATGAATGGCAAAATACACTATGTTGACATCCGCAGAGCTGTTGACTCAACTGGCAACTTGCTTCCAGACATGCTGTTTGTTCCTGTTGCATATAATGGCAAAGTGTATCTAGTAGATGTCTTGAACAACAGCCCTACTAGCAGTAGAGCACGGATAGCTCCAAACACAGATGTGCTAGAAGATGGAGCATACACCAACATACTGTATGATGTATACTCAACATCATTTGCAACACTTGTGCCATATGAGACTAATGTAGTAGGCTCAGCTGAGAACAAGCTGATAATGAACAGTGCCATGGACTACATATATGACAACTTAGCACCAAGCAATTGAACAACTTAGACAAAGGACAAACTATGAAGAAGACATTAGCTATAGTGACAGCACTTCTGCTAGCTGCAACATGCTTTGCAGATGACACACCAATAGTGCAAGCACTCAAGATAAAGCAAGGAATAGACAGTGTGATGGCAGGCTTAGTTGAAGTCTAGCATCCAGCATAGAGCTTTGATGAAGCTGGCTAGAAAGTTAGAGAGATAAACTAGATAGGAAAGCTCCTTGATGGTACATTTAAAGGACGAGTAGTCATCAACAACAATGCTATGCCATATGCAGAATATCTTCTTAGCAAACTTCCAGGAAGCATCTACTTGCATGCACCAAACTTGACTTCGCTTAGAGACACAGCATTTGCAAATGCTATATGCATAGACACATTTGATGCACCTGAATGCACCTCACTTGGTGTGTCTGCTTTTGATGTTGGCAGCGCAGCTTCATATCTTAGTCCAAGTGTCAGAGATGTCTTCGTTCCAAAATGCACTTCATTTGGCAATTATTGCTTTGAAGGTGCTCATCAGCTCACTAATGTAGTGTGCAGTGTCACAAGCATTCCATACTTTGGCTTTAGTGGATGCTCTGCACTAGAGAACTTCTAGTCTCAGCCACTGACATATGTTGGTGAGTATGGATTTTCTGACTGCAGCAGTCTCAAGCATGTTGACTTAAGTCCAAGTTCATGCACATTCGTCAGATACTGTTTTAGTGGATGCAGCAGCTTAGAGATAACAAATTGGCCTGCAGCAGTCAGTGTTAGTGAATATGCATTTCAAAACTGCAAATTACTCAAGAATGTGAATGAATTGCTTGGCAGATAGATAGATCTAAGTACTCGTGGCATGTTTAGTGGCTGCACCGGTCTGACAGAGCTGAAGTCAGATGCTGTAGTAACTATAAACAGTTTTGAAATCTTCAACAACTGCTCATCTGTGACAAACATCTCTTTTCCAAATCTCACAACTATTGCTAATACACTGCGAGCAAGCTCCACATTCAATGGAATGAAAGCACTTAAGAAGATAGACATGCCAAAACTGAAGACCATCTAGTCCGCATCAATAGATCCTACTGAATATCTGTTTTCTAATGCTACAGCGCTAGAAGAAGTAGAGTTTCCAGAGCTTGAGACTATCGGCATTGGTCCAAACAACTGGTATTAGCAAGTAGCTTACTTGTTCTAGAGCTGCACTAGCTTGAGACGAGTCTCTATGCCAAAGCTCACAAAGCTGTTTTCAAGAAGTGCATTCACTTATTGTTCTAGCCTGAAAGATGTTGAGATGCCAGCTCTTGAGCATCTTGGCCGAGATGCAGAAGGAGATTCTGGATATAGATATGGACAGTTTGCAGAATGCACTAGCCTTGAAAATCTTTCATTTCCATCACTGCACACTATAAACTAGCAGCGGTGGACATTCCGAAACTGCAGCAGTCTGAGAACATTCTTTGCTCCTGCACTTACTAATATATACACTAGTGGAACAACAAAGAGCATGAACGAGATGTTCTTGACTTGTCCAACACTGCGCCATGTCACAACTGGCCTCAAGGCATCTCAGCTGCTTGCATACCCAAGCTTTGCAAATGCATGTCCTTACAACACAAGCATTCTTTGGCACTGTCCAGCTGATGCTCCATTCAATGTAGATGTCATGTATGTAGACAATGCATGGAGAGCTGTCACAAATGGGACATTCAAGCTAGCGGAGTACATCCAAGGAACAGGAACTCAGATCATAAACACTGGCTACATGCACAAGACAAACACAGAAGTAGTAATAGACTTTGCACTTATGCCAAGAGATGGTGTGCCACCTAGACAATATGAATACATGTGGGGTGCCAACAATGGCAATAACAACAACAACTCATTTGGTGCATACACTGTTCTCAACAACAGCTAGATATTCTGCTATGTAAGAAACTCAGACACTGCTAGAGGTGGCAGCACTGAAGCTACAGAAGAGACTAGATACAGAATGGTGTGCTGCACAAACTAGATGCAAGTGTTCAACAGCCAAGGAGAGCTGCTCTACACGCTCACATCGCCAAATGCAGCAAATGCTGGAACATGTCCAATAGCTATATTTGATGCTAATAGGACAACTGTCTATGGTGGATATGCTCCATATGGAGATGCATCTTTCAACACAAACCCAACTGTCAATGGTCCAATAAAGAACATGAAGTTGTTCAGGTTCACAATAAAAGAAGAAGGTGAGCCAGTCATGGACTTGTTGCCTGGAAGAATTGGCGAAGATGGAGCGCCATGCCTTCTTGATGCTTGTGACAACTGGCATCCATTCTTCAATGTTGGAACCACTGGCTAGTTCATCTGCGGTGCAACCACAAATGATGTGCCTATCTCAATAGGCAACTGAACAACTAGCTAGAAGAAAACAAGAACCACATATATGAACATTTAGATTCCCGAATACACAACAAGAGCTCTGCATGAGATGAGATATGCAGTGCAGAGAGACTCATACAACTTGACAAGAGATGACCATGATGCAATACTGCACCAGATAGACATTCTTGAGCAGTTCATAAAGCGGAGGTATGAAAGCCATGGAGATGAGCGCAGCAACTAGTGCAGATGAAGATCTCACTTATTGGTCTTGGCTGAACAGCTAGTAGTCTTCAGTCTGGGATCTTCTCAGTGGAGATCCTCTTAGTGGAGTTGACCCAAATAGTGTCTTGCTCAAGCCAGAAGTTGAGAAGCCAAGCATTCTTCCACATGTTGGCATACGAGACTTGAACAACACAGAAGACAAGCCACTTGAGAACAAGCCAAAGATTGCAGTTGAAGTTGGCTTAGACATCAGCTTTTGAGGTAAATATCTTAGATAGAAAGCAATACAGTAAGAGGAAAAGCGAAATGGCATCATACACATTTCTTGGGAATCCACCTGCCAACATAAAAGAGTGGATAGAGAAGACGTACTTGACGATCTACAAAGTTGAGACGACATCTCGGTACAAGAAGACCGGAATCTACTCCGCGCAGAGGGATGACACAAGCAAGCCGGTGGTAATAAACTGGGGCGACGGCTCTATCAAAGAAGTAGACGGTGACATAAGCCAGGAGGTGCATGAATACAGCGATGTTGGCGAGTTCACAGTAAAGGTGTCTAACATAAAGACATTCGCTGCAAGTGCACTTAACGTTACATGGTATAATACTACGAGTCAGAATGTATATACATTCACGGAGCTTGTCAACTTGAACAAAGCAGTGACGAGTATCGGGAACAATGCGTTCTCCGGTTGCAGCGGACTTACGAGTGTGACAATCCCCGGCAGCGTGACGAGGATAGGGTCGT